>Ga0058701_10003569_pt1 | contig 12357 bp, 5 predicted proteins | sample AgamicOrMae_FD_97039 | JGI IMG/M metagenome (GOLD analysis project Ga0058701, IMG submission 97039) | Agave microbial communities from Guanajuato, Mexico - Or.Ma.e | ecosystem: Host-associated > Plants > Phyllosphere > Phylloplane/Leaf | place: Guanajuato, Mexico | collected 2012-06-04
AACCAATGCCCATGATGCTTCCTGACTATATATGTCAATAACAGTCCAACTGCTGATTAATAGACATTAGGGTGCCTATATTAAGAGTTAACAGATGACTTTCTTTGATGTCCTGCGGTCAATTCTGTTTCAACATTCGTTTCATATGATGGGAAGCCCAGAAAATACGACGTATTTACTATGGAACTCTGGTTCTCTGGCATTGAGCTCTCACCCTGTTCTTAACAATGCATGCAAGATCTTGTGAACACACAACTTGGAAGTCAATCAGCGGACTTTCCACAAATAAGGTTGTTTGTTGAATATGAGTATTTTGTAGTTAGGCACAGCAAACCAAGGAATTTAGAAAGTGAAAAAGGATTTTAATTAAGACTCCATAACAAAAATAAAACAATTTTCAAACAGATGCAAATTTGACCACAGATGACTTCAGATGTGAATCGCGCTAAAAGATGTAGAAGTTTTTTCTTTTAAAGACGACGATTGGGAGAGAACCTTGCGAGTCGACCATAATCACCACTAAAGAGATTAAATGACGCTGTGGCCTACGGAAAACAAACCTGAAGGCCGTTTCCCAAACAACATGCGAGAGGTCTTCATCTGCACGGGCGAGGCGCCATGAAGACTTTGAAAAAATTTGGGGCCACTTTTAATATGGGCTAACGATAGATTTGTAGAGTGGGCAAAGGTTTACACGTACGTAACTGAACAATCTCCGTCGTGATAACGCACTTGCTAACATCAAGACCACGACGGGATTTGAGTTCTAACAGAAACTTCCAAGAGATAAGTGTAATGAAGTTGTTCATCCAATAAAAAACTGAATTTGTAGTTGCAGTCGAGAACAGCAGGAATCTTGTAGCGGCCAAATGTTTGGATGCCGGTACTTCGGGTACTTCCTACCAACACCGATGTAAGGAGGCCATTCACTGGTTCCGAGATTAGAGGCTAAACAGCCAATCTCGACGGACTTTATGACTAGATAAAATGGTTCAATGGACTTAAACTTACCCATACTGGGTGCCACCGTGGGTAAAACTGAAATAATTGTTTGCAGCCATTATTTCTTCCTGGAATTTTACTCGGAAGAGAACAAGATGGAGGCCGCAAGGGTCCCTAGGCCCACTTCCGGGAAATAAGTACACGTCACTACAAACAATAACGCTTGAACTCGCGACTACACAATTAACAAACGTAAACTATCATGCCATCTTTTCAACTTGCAATACTTTGATTAGTAAAAATCGTCGATAAACGTCCTATATTCGCCGCACAGATGCGTTTTCACTTGCGGACGCTTTCATCCCCGATCCGATCACCGGCGACCAATGAGAAATTGCGTCCGCTTTTCCAAAAACAAAAGCCAACCGTAACCATAGAGAGCCAAAGTATGATTGCGCGCAAGATTTAAATCATCGGGTTTACGGTTCACAGGCTTTGCAAAGACGCATTTTGCGTGACCTTGCCAGCGAGTCGCTCCTATATTTCTAATGAGCAAAGGCAAAGCGTTAAATTATTCTCCACAGCAAAACTAGTTTAAGTTTTCTTTGTCGTGGAGGCAACACGGACATTAAGTCCGCGCGCAAAAGTCGGCGTTTCCCGGCGCCGGCTTCTCTCAGGAAAGGACTTCAGTCTTCGGTCTCATGTGAAGCCCTTAAAGGATCTTTACCCTTGGGCTTTTACCTGGCTTTTACCTAGGGCAGAAGCAACCTTTACCGCAAAACTAAACAACGTCCTCCTCCTCAAAAACAAAGAAAAAAAAATGACGATAAAATCAAATGGGAAAAAATAAATGGGCGAAACACAGTGTTTGAACACAAGCTTTATTCATTGCGGATGGTTAATCACAGAAAAATATTCTTTTTTTTATTTCTTTGATGGTTTGGTCACTTTGAACTGGTCACTTTATACAGTGCCCGGTAGAGAGCTTAGGTACGTACTTGATATTGCCAACATTGATAAAATGCGACCTTTACTTAAATTTATTGGAATCGTCAATGCCTATGCTTTATTTCTCGAAAATTACATGATTTTGTCACAGATCGATCAGCTTTGCTCTGATTTTGGTCTTTCTTTCAAATATAGAAGACTAAATACATTTATTTCAATTTAAAGGTTGTGGTTAATCTGTGTAAACGTCATTTCCCTCTCTGTTGACTGCTAGAACATTCTACTTTTCTTGTCCATATAAAACGAATCACCCTTCTTCAGTGAACAGTAAATCGAAAGTTCGAAAGCGATTCAGTTCGTTATCTGTGTTGTCGTATTCCAAGTTAAATTTGTTTGTGCCTTTTAATCAATAAACAACAAAATGCCTCGACGTGGAAGGTCAGCCAGTCCTCCTCCTCCACCCCGAAGGTCAGTTTGTGGTTATGATTTCTGTGGTGTAAATTTTCGCCATAACCATTAAAAAATTGAAAATCATGTGGATGACCTTGATGTTGCCAGCCTAAATTCCTCAGTTTACGTTTATTTGCTTATTATTCTATTAACTAGCAATTAATATCACTCAGATTACTCCATTGCTCAAATAAAATTCAACATGATGCAATCATGTGAATTGCATTGACGACTCATGGATTTTGTAATCAATTCAAAGAACACTGAACCAGGTGTTTAAATTATGCACTTTATCAAACGGTCTCAAGTAGGTGTGTCATGTGACATTGACTTGTCAACATTGACAAAGCTATTACGCATTTAGTGTTGAGGTGCTGTACATTTTGTACACTAGCATTGACTTGCCAAGCTGGTGAGCCCCTCTAAGTTGTACTATTGAATTCTTGATGCAGGTTTTGCTGACCATGTTTATGTTGACCATGTCTGTCTGCTTCGTTCTTAGGTTTCCATATCTATATGTAAGGTTCATAGCAAGCCTGGAATTCTTTTTGACAACTTTGAACTTATGTAATGTAATTTACATAGGTCTTCACCCATGCGGGCAGCGGCTCCACCAGCAGCCCCAGCTAGGGCAGCTCCACCACCAGCTGCACCACACCCTCACACACCAGCCCCAGCACCTCAGCCATCAGCTATGATGGCAGCACCATCCCAAGGCCCAGGCCTTATGGGTCAGATTGCAGCCACTGCAGGAGGTGTTGCTCTGGTGAGTACATTTTAAATGAAAGCAAAATCAAATTTGTATTACAAGATCTAAATATTAACAAGGTTCTACTGATATACAGGGTAATGTTGTTGCTGGAGGTATCAACCGAGCTATTTATGGCAGCGGAGAATCACATGAGGCAGCGGCTGCTCCTGCAGCTGGCAGCGCTCCAGCTCAACAGTATGCCCCTCAGTCTAGTGGATTAGAGCCATCAGGCCCATGTGCATGGGAAATCAAGCAATTCCTTCAGTGTGCTGAGTCCCAGAGTGACCTAACCTTGTGTGATGGCTTCAATGAAGCACTTCGCCAATGCAAGCTTGCAAAGGGTAAGTTCATTAAGTAAATCCACTTTTAAACTGATACATCTGATACCCTATTATCACCAACCTAGGCTTCTGCCTGCTGTTAATTTTGTTACTGAGTGATGCATATCAACTTTTGTCTCTTGAAATGTCTAACAGTTGCCAAGAAATTGGCGCAGATATAAGCCATTTTTGTTTATTGTGTTGGTCTGACAACCCTTTTTGTAATTATTATTATTATTATTTTTGCTACTGATGGGCCTTGAGCTGAAGGTTTTTAAGAAGCCAGATCAGATATGTAAACATGTACAAATAGAGGAAGAGATAATATAAATCATTTGCTCAAATTTTGAAGATGAAAGGGATTATTCTCCTCCTCCTCAAGGTCTTGAACCCCTTACCTTGTTTACCTCTAAAGAAATGTTAACTTTGCATGTCATGAAGAACTACAGCCAGATAGTTCTATTGACTCAGTAAGTTGTGCTGGGCACTCAGTCTTTGTGACTCTTTAATGCAATGTTGGCTCCAGAAATTTCAAAGTTGGAGTGCAAAACCAATTGAAGGTTACCATAAGCTGGCTCTTCTATTGTCAGATTTTAAAATTATCTCGACTTCCTCCGCCGTGATTGCGATTGTTCCTTTGAATTATTTGTGGTCAAAACTACCCCCCCCCCCCCCAAAAAAAAAAAACTTCGACGAATTTTCTTTTCCCCGACATCTTTTTGACTCCCTGTTCTTTTGGCACACTATTTTGAAGCTATTTTTTGTGGAAAAATTTCCGATCGATTCGGTCTTTTTGACTGGTCGTTATAACACCGTTTCCACGATTTTGCGGTCCCGGGTGGCTGGTCGAGTTCCACCGGCCCTGCCCAGGGAACATCGCAATATAAGAGCCTAACGTGATTTTTGCTCCTTAAATTTCTTCTAAGTTTTCGATCTCTCGATTCGTGGTAGCTCCTATGTGCATATTGATTACTGTCCAAGTGTACTGAAGGAGAATACTGTATTTACCTACTCTGACACAAGTCCTTGTGTTCTGTTTGTTTCAGGTGTGAGCCTCTGAAGGAATTTTAGATTAGTTTTAACTAATTGTTGATTATCAAATTCTGTCCATCAAAACAAGGACTAAGTTACCGCTGTCCTCTGAACTAGTGACATGAATCACCGATGATACTAGTGCTGTGTAGTTGAAGCTGAGGAAATAAATTAATCAGTCATATGGAAGGAGTGTTGATTTTTACTGTCTTTGTTTATTTTTCTTTTTTAAGTGAATGTGATTGAGATGTCATTTATGATTGGAGATTGACAATTATCGTCTGATATGTGTTGGTGGAAGAAAAATTGTGTGCTATTTACTTCAGAATAAAAGCAACTGTCTGACAAAACTGGACAAATTAATTTTGCTCTAGAAACCTCAGTGGATAATTAAGTGTGAGGGAAGTGGGCTAATTTGGATTGTCAAGTCAGAAGTGAAATTCACCTTTCAGCCATGTTGCACTTGAAATACAGCAGTTTTGTTCATATGTAAATTTTGGTCAATGACAGTCTGGATTTTATTGGTTTAGTCACCGTGCTCTAGTTAATCCGTCAAAAGTTTCCCATAAATGATGTTGCGGTTGTTGAGCGCCATTTTCAACGTAGGCAACTTTTTATTGTTACGGCGTCATCAACGCAAGTCTAGTCTTCCAAAAACAGACCTAAAAAAAAAAACGAATTCTGAAAGGGGGAAAAAATTGTGCACCAATACCGAATCCTGAGAGGGAAAAAATGGTGCACTGAAGAGATTCACAATATTGGTTGGCGTATTTGCGTACAAGGCTGAGAATATGAGGTGCGAGAATTCATCTACTGCATCCACAAGTGACGTTATTTCATCTTGAATGCGTATCGACGAGCGAAATAGAATAAAGGCGAAGAATCATTATCAGACTTCGCATGTCCCTCAACACGCTAACACATTGCCACAAGTGGTATCAAAGTCAGAAGGCACGAAATTTCACCTTTGTTTACGTGGACTTTGGCACTAATCAAAGCTGATAAGGGCGCCCCGAAAATTCGGCGCTACACGACGCGTTGCTGTTCCCCCTCCGCTCTGCTTCGGCCAATGCCACGCGCGCCATCTGCCGTCGAAAAGATAGAACCTTAAAGAAGTCACGATTACCCGTGCGTTCACGTACCAGTAAACAGTAAAGCCCGCTGGCCTTTATTTTACAGTAACTCCAGGACAGGATCGACTCGAAACGGTATTCCTGACTTACTTGCGCTTCGGCATTTTCGTCGATAGTATACAAGCGCCGCAGAAGTCGAGCATTTTAACTACCGCACTCAAAACTTACATCACATGTACAGTGATGTCCATAAGTTATGAGCCAAACAAAATCTAGCGACTTTCTTTGGAACTAGTGTGTGTTCGTAGCATTGCCTACGGAGGGCAGTGGGAAGGTGTGGAGGCAAGAGGTGCCCGCCTTTCCCCCGGAACCTTCCCCGACCCACCCGACGCGCTGCTGCCAACACACATTAGTTTACAAAAAAAAGTCACTTGATTTTATTTGGCTCATCACTTATGGACATCACTGTGCTGTACGTAGGTACTAGCAGTCTCAAAAGTATTTATCGCTTCATCTATTTGAAACCTCCGTAACTTTGGAACGGAAAGAGATACGACAAAAAAGCCAAGATCGCATTGCCAGATCTCTTGAGGATCTAGCGATTTTATTCCGCGCTTTTCTGGCATATCTACCTCCGTTTCAAAGTTACGGTGGTTTAAAAAAATTAGGACGATCAATACTTTTGAGACTGATAGTACCGCGGTTATGAGGAACGAGTGAAGTATAATGGACAAAGAAAATGTGCTATTATGCGATAAACAATCTTGGAAAATAAATACAGCTTTATTACCGGCGTTAGTGATAACCGGAATCATATATTAATATTACATATACTCGGGTCCCACACATGAAATCTGCGTGATGTAGTTAGAAAGGGATTTAAACGTGATGGCGGGATTTAGGGAAGAGTAAAAGGGGGAAAGCTGAAACTCGTGAAGCTCCACGTTGAAAATTTGTCAACGATGAGGGCCTATGTATGGATAACCCAATCACGAATCGGTCTTACGTGCTATCGTTGGTAATGGCGCAATACATTCGCGGTACTGACAATGTCATTTCACAATGCCTATACGATGCACTGCATCGGTACTCCAAGGAACATTATTTCATCTTTGGCTGCACGTAAAACGGCTGTATAATAGCGGGAAATCATATTCTCCTGCGCGGAGCAACGCTGCGACAAGATAGGTTATGTTCCTAAATTATCACGCTCTTGTACACGAATCGTTAATCGGCGTCGAAATGCAGTGCTCACAACAACTTGGAAGCTATCCACGGCAATTTACCGGAGCGCTTGTAATGGTAATAATCATAACCTAGTCGAACAAAGACAAGGACAACCAGTGTAGCCAAAAGTCCGTTGATTACGTCAAGAGCAGCAGAACCCGACAGTGCTGATGTCAAACCTTCCTGGCACACTGCGCGGCGAGTAATGCTCCGGATCTGTTGGGCCAAAGACATGACACGGGTAAACAAAGCAAAAGCACTGCCAGAGGTTCAAGATATGAGTCATGTGAAAAGTTCGAAATGGGTGGAAGTCGTCATAGCATGTTGGCTGTACTGTATACGTGTGACGCCGTCGGATCGGATGGCGGGCGCGGAGTCTATATGCAGAAAAAAATGCTTTACTGGGGATAATTAAGACATTTTTCTTACTGATAGCGGGGGAACTTCCAGTGAAACCCGCTTAAGATACGCATTACCATCAAAGAAAAACTCCAACGAGATCTCTGCGGCAAAAAGTATAGGCAACTTCAATGCTGACGTGTCATCCCGGTTGCCTACACCAACTAACGCAGGGGCTCTCACAAGCAGTCTCACTGTCAGTCTATCAAGATGTTTAACTACGATCTTTTAACGCCATCGATAACAGCTGATTGTTTTATACCGAAAAGAGAACTAGAAATTACAATTTGAATGGTCATTATGAGTGAAATAGGCCAACCTTTTGCAGGGAATTCTCGCTGTCGTCCTCAGCACATTTCACGTCATTCAGATCAGCCATCAACGGAGAATACTTAATGAGAAAATCCTGAAAACACAGACAACAGAGACCCGAGTCAAAGATAAACTTTTTTAGAAATCTTTTCCTGGCCTAGGAACTCAAAACGTATAGATCCGCCTAGAGAGACGGTAGTTACACAGAGAGTCGCCAACTGTAACGGCCATTTTGAATTCCTCTGATCTGATTGGTTATGGGATCCAGCTTTTGCCTTCGCTGATTGGTTGGGATCCACAACTTGGTGTGGTCCCGTGGTACAGTTGACCATTCTCTGTGTAACTACGGTCTCTCTACATCCGCCGCTCGAAGTTAACTCCTTTTTGACTGAAAAATTTCGTCCTAACGGGAAAGTAACATGAGACTCCGCGCTACCCTGATCTCCTCACGCTGTTCTGCGGGAGGAGCCCCGCAGTGTTGCCACACTTCGCCATTTCATCGAATTGAAGCGCGGTTAACTCGTGAGCGATGACCTACCACGTAGACAAATTTCTAGATCACGCTCGAGCTGAGCATGTACGTAAGTGTGATTTCACTTTTTTAACGAAGAACGGGAAAAGCTCCCGATCTAGAAGCCGCGTGGCTGGATAAACCATTGCTGTGTTCCGTCTAAGTTGAAAAAAGCTACGTAACTCTAGGCATTTCAGGTACACGCGGAAGTCCCACTGACTCTCTAGCATCTTCGATGGTTTATTAGGTAGTATCGACACTTACTCATCAAATACCGGTAGGCTATGACCAGTCTTCCTGATTCTCGACTTCGAAGTGTGTTTTTGCGGATTTTATGCCAGTATAAAAGTACAGTTAGACGAAATGGATCGCGCGGAGTGAGCCAGGAGCTTAGGCAATGTCACTTTACCTCATTCCTCTCGTTGTAGTGAAAAAGCAAAGTTCCGTACCTGAAAAGTCGGTGTGAAGGAACAATCACATCGCCAAGGGTTGTCTCCGAGATATATTCGGATGGCGTGCCGATTTCTCTCAAGTGCGTTGTCCAATGCGTATGTGGGTAGCTAAAATATCAAAACAATGAAACTTAGTTAGAAAATATAAGTACAATCAATAAACTCAACCAAGATACGTCCTTATTTTCAAGTTACGATAGTTAGGTTGGTACCCACTGATCAGGAAGATGATAAAAGATGGAAGCTACAAAAAAATCAGCTCAAAAGAGCAAATAAACATAGCGGTTCGGCAATGTCTTTCTTACTCTTTAATATCCAAAAAAATCTCTCATAAAAAAAGGATTAATTCTAAATTGAAATCTGAGCACCTAATCACTGCCACACCGGGGCCAACGCTATTTCAAGCTACTTACGACTTCATAGCTAAAACTTTTGACCCAGTTTTCACTTGCGTGTCGAAAAAAGTAAAGGGGCGGCAGTAGAGAGCCTCACAGGGAGAAAGGCGTCAAACGCCACGACATCCCACCAATCAGAGTTGCTGATTTCATACATCGCACGAATCATCGCAAACCGCGGGAATAAAGTTGTCGCCTCTCTTCCCATGAGGCTCTCTTATTGGGGAAGTAGACTGGAGGGTTACCACCTGCTGAAGGCGATTTTGGCGCAAGCTTAGAACTCGAAAAGACGTGAGCCATGCCGCTCCTTCCAGTGCCGCAATATTATCCACAAAGTTGGCATCCAGAAGCAGATCTTGGACTCTTGCATACTGGGGCAGTTGCGCCAGAGGCTGGACACTTGTAATCTGCACAACCCTAAAAATGTCACGTAAAACAGGTGATGTTTAAAAGTATAAAAAAAGTACGAAGTGACTATTCACACTCTGCCCCATTTCATATGCATTACGTTGGTTTCCGAGCGTTCGTCTCCCTTGTATTAACCTAGGAGTGCGAGTAGAACTGACCAAAAAAGAAAGTAAAATCTCTGACGCAATGTCAGCCATACACAGATGCGCTCGTACTATCAGTGGCTAAAGAATTGCTCCCTTTCATATATTCCAAACCTCTCTAAATTGAAAATGGGAAGAGATACGACAAAAAAACATTCTATCAAGTCGAGGTAAAGCAAATTTCTATCGAATTCATTTAGTGCCATTTTGCTGTATCTCTTTCCGTCCCAAAGTTATAAATAAGGTTAGAAAAAATGAGAGGGAGCAATACCTTTGCCAATGATAGTACATAAAGGCCTGTATTAGTTAAAGAGACGCGACCGGTGTTGAGCGCTGTGATTGGTCGTGAGGGAAAGAGATGGAAGATACGAATCGCTGTGTGCGCCAGAGAGAGACATATTCGCTTGACGAGGAAAAATGTCGGCCGCTCCTATGCCGCCCATGTATAGCGGCCATTTTCCCTCGTGCATTCATGGATGCGTTAGCGTTTCTTTAACTATACAGGGCTTTAAAAGGAGTCAATATTCTTACACAAACAACTAATAACTTGCAGGCGCACTGAAACGGTACGAATTCGGTACGTAAACTACATGATTTCTTTTGCAATGCTAATCTATCAATCGGAAACTTCATTATTTGCTTTACGAAATTGTACACTAGTAACGTACTCCACTGAAACGTAACCGAATTGGGATTATGAAGCCTGCAGTTAGCCTAAAATGTCAAACTTTAACTACATCTACTTGATAAAAACCTTCGCCAGTTGTAAGCTCGTTTAAATTAAAGCTATAATATGATACGCAGATTGAGCACGCTTTCCAGAAAATCATCGCAAGATTCTAAAACGTCGCCTAAAAAAAAGGGGGTTTTGACCCGACATGCATTAATAAAGATAGACTAGAACGCACGTAACCAACCTAATGCATTTTAAATAGGGCAGTCGGGTCAATAGACACTCCCAAAAAAAAGAGAAAAAGGGGGTACGAAGGTCAATATTTTGGAATTTTCCGGGATGTCTTATAGAAATCAACAAGCTGTTGGGCATTCCGATGACTTGCCTGGTTATTGGACACATCCAACGTCATATTGCTGCCGGACAGCTGAGGCAATTCCAGAGGAAGCTCTTTCAAGCCTCGTCCGCTGCAGTTCACTGTAACCACTGGTACCAACATAGGCGGTCCTACCGGCGAAGCGGCCGCAGGTGATCCCCAAACGGCGTGCACCAAGTGGCAATCGCATGTTTCTCGAGGACATTGGGACCATAATTGCTGAAAACAACAATATCTTCGACGAGTTGCTTCAAACTCACATGTGTGAATGAACGTCTTAAGCCATTGTGAACCATGAGGAATAAAACGTTTTTAGACTATCGACGAAAAGTGGAGCAAGAGAGTTAAGTGGTCCAACTCTTCAAACGTTGAATATCTGATTGTGGAACCCTCACCTATTTAAGAAGCACATGTAAATCCATACAAGAGAGAGAGTCTGACCATACGCTCCCGAAGACGAAGCTAAACAAGAAAGTTTTCATAGTTTCGTAACGGGTAGCAGCAGTCAAAAAAGTATTGCGCGCTCCAATTTTTTTGCACCTCCGTAACTTTGAAACGGAGAGATATACGTAAGAAAAGTACGAAATAAAATCGTTCGATCTTCAAGAGATCTATGAATTTGATTTTGGCTTTTTTGTCGTATCTCGTTTCGTTCCAACGTTACGGAAGTTAAAAAAAAATGGAGCGCGCAATACATTTTTAACTGCTAGTACAAAATAAAAATTTCGCGCTCGCGCTTTTTGTCACGGCTGTTGTTAATGGCACCACCTTATATCCGGTTATTCAAACCTCGGAATGGACTGTCAATAAAAGGTAGTAACTGCTGAGAATTCGCCCGGTGCGGTCGTTACTTTTTACCCTTGGTCATCTCTACTTTTATTGTTGTTAGTAGTCTTATTCTGCGCTACTCGTCATTTTTCTACTCCTGTCCACGGTCGAGTGCTGAGGTACCTGTAGGAGAGAGACGACTCGAACTAGAGGCTTTTTAGCGAAGCGTGCCGCGCTGCAAGTCAGCCTTTCCGGTTCCACGATCATCCGCGAAGCTTGTGGCTCCAAAAGCCAAGCCAACTGAATATCGCAGAGCCAAGGGTTTCCCCACAGTCTCGCCCGTTGCAAAGATGGCGCCTTCAACAGGGTGTCTGCCTGCACAAAGTTCCATCATGAAGGTTGCTGGAAGATCAACTGATGATTTGCAGCGAGAAAGAGGAATAGGCTCCAGTCGAGAAAAACGACGTATGATGGACGTTAGTACATTTTAAGTAGAGAGCCTCATACAGAGAGAGACGTCAATTCGTTCCAGCGGTGTGCGCTGATTCGTAGGATTCATGAAACCAGCAACGCTGATTGGTGGGATGCAAGGGTTCCGTGTCAGTTGACGCATCTCTCCCAGTGAGGCCCTCTAATTTTACGATAAAGATATGAGTACTGAGAAAGGGTCAGCTTACATGTCAGCCACACAGAGCTTACCCGACAACTGAGTTCCTTTCACACCAAAGTTTGAGAAGGAATACGTCCCAGAAACGGTAGAGTGGTAGGGATTAAAAAAAAAAAAAAGAGAAACGATAGAAACAATGGGAAGGCTGTGAACAATTTGACTCTATAAGGGTGGACTTCTGGCCTTATAAAAAGAAAGAACGGGAGACGTTTTCTGACGCCACTTGTTTGTGCGAGTCGCCTACTCACAGGATGACAGGGTTGGCATCGCTAACGAAAAATTTTAGCGCGCTAACGCTAAGTCGCTAAACTAAGCTCGTTAGCGTAGCGCGCTAACGCAAACGGGCAAAAAAAATATTAGCGCTCTAACATTACGTTAGCGACGTAGCGACGCTAATGCTTATCCCACTTATGTCATCCAAAGAAAAGTCGAAAACGCGCTTTTACACGGATAATAACCATTTCTTGCCTATACAGTGCTAAAGGGCCTCGCTGATTCTCGCGTATCTGA
>Ga0058701_10003570_pt1 | contig 12355 bp, 7 predicted proteins | sample AgamicOrMae_FD_97039 | JGI IMG/M metagenome (GOLD analysis project Ga0058701, IMG submission 97039) | Agave microbial communities from Guanajuato, Mexico - Or.Ma.e | ecosystem: Host-associated > Plants > Phyllosphere > Phylloplane/Leaf | place: Guanajuato, Mexico | collected 2012-06-04
AACATTTTTAACCCACTGGTCCAATTTCTACAGCAGTTTTAAAAAACGAAAAAAGTGAGTCCATACTTTTGACCGGACTGTACTTCTTCCATAGGGTCACACTGATACTCATGTGTACCCTGGATCTATCCTGTATTCGGTGTTCGTTCACTTCTTCCATAAGGTCGCACTGATACTCAAAAAATGGGTCCTCGATATCTATCCTGTATTCGGTGTTCGTTTACTTCTTCCATAGGGTCACATTGATACTTATGTTGGTCTGAGATATCTATCCTGTATTCGTTGTATGTCTCCTCAGCAACTCTTTGGAATTCCAGCGAAGTTGTCACAGTGAAGAGTCTTAAGCTCTTGACCGAGGATGTTCAGTGGTCCACGGGCTCTGAACGAGCACTCCTTCGAGTAGAGTTTGTGCGTACAGCTCGAAGTCTACTTTAGAGTGTGTTTGAGAGTCGTACTTCGGAAGCGATCGTAGCACAGTGGCCGATTGCCTTCGCGGTATGCGCGTTATTGCCAATGAGACGAATATGCAGCTCAGTCGTTACAACCTCACTCTTACCCAAGCTGACCTTACTGCATTCCTAACTTGCAGTCAAACCTTTCAGTCGTTAACAGCAAGTTTGTGTAAACATCTTCTTAATTAAAGAACTTCGCGAAGTTTTTCCCCTCTTCATATGTTGTAAGAAGGAAATAGCTAAAAATGTCTCAATTATTTTTGAGGTCGTCAACCCCAAGTACTAGCCGCTCCGGCGGCCGCGTTCTTTCCACCCCAACTTGATTTTAATTAACAAAGACTCTCAAAGAGAGAAAGAATATCGAATTGCAGAGAAAGCGGCTGCCGGTCCGTTTCTCAGGTGACGATTACAGGGGTTGTATCTTCGAGACTGTACTTATTGTTACAACACGGAGAAAGGATTATATGAATGGGTGGTGTGTGCTCTGTGAAGAGATGGTGCGCGGTGGAGCAATTGTTTGATCTGACGGAATGGCCGTCGCTCTGCTCTTCCGCGCCGCCGCGCCGCGCCGAGGTCCATCTGGATGTTTGCATTTTAAGATGAGATGTTCCCTGCGCCTCGTCGTGGAGTATTCATTCCTTTTGTGCAGGACAATAAAAGGTTATTAATAATTAGTGGCGAACGACGCGACCAAGAGTCCCTGCGTTCCCGGCGAAGACCACCTTTCCTTTCTGCGGTTTCATATGCCACAGTATTGTGTGCATCCCGCAGCATTTGGCAAACATTCCGAGCAGGCCGCTTAATAGGTGATAACGTCACAAGGATAGTCTGCATCGCGCGGCGTGGGCTCATCATGTGCTATAGTCAGAGGCAACGGGTTCGATTCACGGAGATTCCGTGGCTTTATGTTCGTTTTGTGGGGGCGAGATACGTTGCCTTTTAGGGGATAGCTTTTGCGTTTATAGTGGGACTCCACCGACGAATTACGCACTTAAACTGTTGGACAGTGGGGGACATTTACAACGATTCCTTACTGGCTCGCCTCCTAAATCGTCTGTCAACATTGCCTTATTGCTTGTGGCTGGCCATTCGGTGCTTTGCCGCCCGTGCTATATTGCCCGTTTTCTTCCCACCTCTACTTTTGCGCGCTACTCCTATGGGGTAGATGTGCTCTAAGGTAGCCACGGCAAAGTCTGAAGTTCCTTGAAAAAAAAATTAAGCATTCAAAGAATTTTCTCTGAACTATAATCAGCATCAATCATATTGGTAAATATCATTAAGGAACAAAAACGTGCGACTTAATGACGTTTTAAAACCGCTGCTGTCCGAAGAAAAACTTCCATGGAAGAAAGATATTAGCTCTAAAGTTTTTCTGATTGCTCCGTTATTAACGATTTCCACTCCACTCAATCTTCGTAACAAGTGCACAAAAAGTGATAGTTTGAATTTTTACGTTGCGAGACCGTAAAGTGGCAAGCTTGGGTCTTATGAGTTCTGGATAACTCAGCTTCGGGGCAAATCTCCTCAATTCAATAACAAAGCCTGTGTATTTTCTTGTTGACAGGGGTGAAAGGCTTTTTGCACCCTGTAAATCGACATTTTCCCGCTAAATCAGCCATAGCGTTTAAAAATTAAACAAATGAAATAAATGAAACAAGGAACAAGATTTTTTTTAAATTGGATTTTATTCGAATAATTAAGATATCATTTGAAGAATATCAACAACTTTTCGTTGAAGAGATATTTTCATGTCTCGGCAGGTTAATTTTGAGGTAATTATGCGGATGTTAACCGTGAACACAAGTTGCACTATAAATTTTAATCGGTGAGAGTTCCTGAGATTCAATGAAAATTCACTGAATTTCAGTCAATATAGCACCAATAAACTTTTTCATTGGTGCTATATTGACAAAAATTCAGTGAATATTCATTGAATCTCAGAGACGCTCACTGATTCAAATTTAGCGTGCGCCTGGTGGACATGAAACACAGGCCTGCGTCAGGCTTGGCTCTTATTTTTCAATCATTTTGATTCATTTTAACCCATTATCATTAAGACTGATGCAACTTCCTTCTTACAGAAGTTGATAGCTGCCGTCAGGAATTAAGCGGCCTCGGACTTAAAGCCGAGCGTAGCGAGTCACAGGGAACCTATAACCTGTATGTTCTCGCCAGTCCTCATAAATCAGTGATCGAACGTTCGAACACCAGAGAAAGAAAAAATGCATCTGGTGAAACTTGATGTACCCTTCGCGCTTCGCGCGTTGGTGTGTTGTCAACTGATGTCACATGTGCTCTCTCAGTACAAACAAAAACTGTATGTAGGACTTAATACGGGCATGACCTAAAAAGCAACGATGATGATCGAATCCGAATAGATTTCTGTGTCTGTGAGTACATGGAGTGGGTGTCTTTGTTGCAATCCCTTCCTAAGTGTTTCCACTTACACAATAGAGCAATCGAGCGAAAATCCATTTTTATTATCCGCTGCAAGCTGTGCTCGTCCGCTGCATTATGTCATAACCTACCCTTCGTTCACGCCTGCTTGACTTGCAATGATTTTAATCTAAAATGATACTGTAAAAAGAAGGCCTACCGTTTTTCACATGTCCAGTTTTTCTCTTTCCATTTATTCCTCGTGGATTATAGTTAAAGGAGCGCGGTTAGGAAGGGTTACCCAAGTCCTGCAGCCGAACATCTTGCATTCGCCCTCAAACACCCACCGACATTTTTTTCGTTACTTCCCGCTAGAAATTTCTCGCCGAAGGAAATCGTCTTGCTCTGGTGGAAATTCAAATATATTATGCACTTGTAATTACTTTTATGACCTCTAGTTATTTCGAGTAAAGATTTTTTTAAAGGGGTATCGGGACTTATGATTGAAGGAAATCGCTTGTTGGTCTTTTCCATTTTTAAATGAAAAAGACGAATCGGCAGAAATCTACTGATTCTCATTCGAAATCAAACCTCTGATTCACTGAAAATTAGTGGTAATTTACTGAGAATCAGCAGATTTACACGGGTTCAAGTTTAGGGTGAAGGGATTAGTTTCGTGTTTTCAAGAGGCAACTGTGGAGGAATTTGCCCTTGATATGCTGGGAGGAAATCGCCTGAGGCGGATTCGAATTTGAAGTTCATGAAAATTTGCAACCTAAAAATGTGGGTTTTATGAAAAGGGAAAGAAGAATGCTGATGACATCGGGAATTAAATCCAAATCGACAGATATTTGTCAGGGAGCCCCCGAAAAGTTAGAAGATAGTCGGAATAATAGCTTAGTGCGTTTGTCGTCGAGGAACTTTTCGGCGTTCTGAACACCTCCTTTTCATGTTTCAAACGCTCAAAGCCTCTTGCTTTTAGGGTAAAAGTTATCTACTAACATCCTGCATGAATTCCTGTCCAGATATCAGAAACAAAGTCGTAGTATTGGGAGACAAAACTAAACTCTTAGAAAATGGACTTTAAAAGCAAAGTATCATTCGAACACACTCTCATGTCATGAAATAACTTAAGTACTGCTCAGTTTTCGCGAATTTTTCTCGTGCCTCACATGAATCATAGGGTAGGGGGGAAAGTTTAAAGCTGAAAGGTTAATGTTAACTAGAAGTTCATTAGGATAGAAAACCCGAATTAAACCATGTGGACATTCTAATGTTTGAGATAAGGCGCAATCTCTTTTTAAGTTCTTTTTAGTTCAAATACGCACGCTCTTAAAACATAAAGCAATAGCAAATGTGCACAAAAAAAATATCTTCTGTTATTGTCGGTCGATATCTTTGAGAATCGTGGATTAAAAAATTTACAGGCCAAGCGCCATATATCTCCCATTGTGTTTTTATAGCCGTAAGTATGTTTTCCCGATGATATACAAGAACCCAAGTGTGACCCATTTATGTCGGAGATTGGCCTCCGCGTTTTGTGACAAGGTTTGTCTAAAATAAATATGAGCAAAAAATGGGAGGATGTTGAGAGCCCCCTTGTCGAACCGTTAGATAGGAACCTTCAGTGAAGCGCAAACGTTCACAAAAGTAAATATCTCCAACCGCGCGGAAACCTTGTCGGCTACCGCCGCCGCCGGCCGGCCACCGCAATAAAAACCAGTCAGGAGCACAACATATGACGAACTAACCCCCAGCCTTTTATACTTTTCATAATGCACGGCGAGGCGGAGCGGAGCGGCGAGGGGACAGGAAAAAGAAGAAGTGTTGTAAGTAAGTCCTCTACTAGTGTCATGCGCTTGTGTTCTACGAGCCTTCTGTCGCCGGATTAGAGTGTCGCTTTGTGGGAATTGTGACTGAGACGGCAGGCGACCTGCGTCATCCGAAAGATGCGCGCCTGCCTTGTGGACTGACTGGTGAATGCTCTGCGGCCACCGCAACACCGCCGCCTAAAGCTGGTGGTCCCCACATGGCCACCTCGTAACTGCCTTGCAGTTATTATGTTTAACAAGTCGAACGCGTAAACCAGCCAGGGAGTATAAAAATCCGGAAAGCTAAATATTACGATGCGTGTAGTCCACCGAGGAGTATTTCTTTGGAATGGGAGCGGTGAGGCGGCGAGGGCAGGCGCCCTGCTGCACCGTGCTGCCCTCTATTCTTGAGCCAGACGTCATCAAGAGGAATTCGAGGCATTCGAGAAACACAAGGAATCGATTTTCGGCTAAATTTAGACACTTTACGAGGATGAGCGATCGATCGAGGTGAGCAAAAAAATTGACTCTCGCCAATGGCAACAATGGCCGCGCGTTATCTGCGCCAACTCTTTTCAAAAATGCTCTAAGAATGCTCCAGGGGCGGATTAAAAGCCTATAATCCCCGACACCAGCGACAATATGTCCACGACCATTGTTTACTGTAATTGGACGCTTAGGGGCCATTGTTGCAATGACACCCGTCTCTCCTTATCGGCATTGTGACGTCACACATTGTGACACCGAAAGTCAATTGATGGAATGCAAATCCTCCGCGTGTTTATCTTTGTGTTGGTGACCTTTGTCAGCCTTGTTTTAGGGGAAAACAGATGCATTTTTACTTTGATCTGACAGCTCCTCTTTGGAGGCGCAAATTGTCGGCTATTAATCGCTTTTACCTAACCAAGTGTTGTAATCTGTCTAACGGAGCGACACAGAGCCGCAAGCTATATTTGAATCTTACACTGACCACATAACACTTGAGCTCAAAAGGATTTTTTCTTTCAAGCAAGTGCCACCTGGGTGAACATCTCCAAGTTAACCGTGCAGAAAATGAGAGGCGCGGTCCCGGTGGGGCGGTTGCCGCTGCGCTACCGGCGCGGACGCCGTCGATGCGACGTCGGCGACGCCACGACCAACCTCAGGACCGACAAAATTGTTGATTTCCTCCATATTTAGTCCGTGGACTCGTATTGACAACTTGCTCATAAAGCGCCCCAGCTCCCTGCCCCATTGCCTCCCCTCGCCCCGCCCGCCACCCCCGGAAGTAGCTCTAATGATTTGATTGGCGAAAAAAAGTTGAGACAAGTCCTGTTGGCGGTTTTTATTCAGCGGGACGATAGAGCATCGCGTTGGGGGCGTAAAGCGCATCCGCTGCAGAGCGTCTGTTGGGGTAATTTCATGAACATGCAATGCAAAAATCGTAAAAAGAAATGGACATGACTCTCATTATGTAAACAAGGTTGCATACATTTGGTTTTTGGACGAAATGAAGGTCATTAAAGAATGCATTTTACGGTGCGCGTCCGCGCTTGTTCAATTAGTGTTTTAATCCAAAATGAATGGCCGGTGGGCTGCGTTTCGCTTTTGTCATCTTTGGGGATTTCAACTGTCATGCTCTATCTGTGATTCCTCTCTCAACTCTGTCACGACATTATGAATAATTTGCAGCGAGCCATTGCAATTACCGTACATATGAATAGCTCCCCATGTCATTTATGTACCAAGTTTGTTTCCAATGTATTGTTGCGGGGCCCGCATCTACATTTGGTCCCGACTTCAGCGCCTGTGCTAAATTTCAGATGAAACTAGGCGACGCGAAGGAGTAAAAGCTGATCATTAAAACAAATTAACTTGTCGAAAGGCAGTTGCAGGCTGCCCGCAATACTCGGCGCGAACCGTTTATTTATTAACGAGTAATCCGACGGTAATCACATCTGGCTGTGCACATTTTGGGGTTATGCTTCCCCGGTGGCCTATCGTTCGTCGCCTCACCGAGCCGAGTCTAACCGAATCGAGCCGAGACGGACCGAATGGCGGCGCGGTGAGCCGAGGCAAGCCGAGGCGAGCCAGCTCACTCGGCGAGCTCGCACAGGTGATGACAAGGACCGCAAAAGAGAAGTTGTGTCGTTCCGTTTCATGCGACTTTACAATTCACAGGAAATGACTTGTTTCGCGTAAAAGGCCCTCTTTTCTTGGGGCACTCCCCCCGACTTCTTATCGCAATCTGCCTCGTTCATTCCGCGAGATTAAAAATATGGGAATTATGATAGATTGGCCAAAGTATTAGGGCAGCGCGGCAGGAGCGGTGCGGTGCGCTGCACTGACAATGGCCGACAGAATTAAAAGGAAATTCCGAAAGAAAGGCCTTGTCAAATATTTGGTTTGATTAATTCTTACGACGAACCTCGTTTATTTCAACTAAACTACAAAGCTTGTCTCTGGGGAGACTTTATTATGTTTCTTATCAACCGTCATGAGAACGAAATGCATTCAATTAAAGAAACGTATCTTCGAAAAATTCTTTTAGTCTGCAATAAGCTGGAGCAATAGCAATTTCGCTTTCTTTAACCAATATATACGCATTATTTCCGATGCGTAAAAAATCAGATTTAAAATTACTATTGACATTATATCGGAGTATAATTACCTTTCGGATACTATTATCAACCCACTACCACCCAGCGATGCCGTTCGGAACCAGAAAGAAATATTTTAGAGGATTTTTGCAGTTCAGTATTGTCACGATTTAAAAAATATCACCCCTGTGGAAACCTGAAATTTAACAAATTAGGCATTTTCCAAAGCGTGAAATTGCGTATTTTAGTGGAAAAAGTCCTCCTAATTTCTCTTAAGCTAAAATTCACTACAAATACTTTGGGCTATTATAGGTTAAATTATTGGTAGGAAAAAGGGTAAAAGTGATTTAAGACGCCGGGAAAAATCAAGTGAATCGCTCTTGTTGCCAACTAAAAAGGATTTCAATTAGTTGTCTGAAGCGAGAGGCTGTGCGATTTCGGTAATTAACTCGTTCGTTTGGTTGTGACATGCTTTTATCAAATTGTGACTGGGCCCATCCTTCGTCCATCTCTGTGATCCGAGAAAAAAAAATATTTGGAATAATTGGCATTTTAAAAGGGGCCGTCGCCCTCCTTATTGAGGTGACAGGCATTCCATCGCGAATCGAGATGAGCACAGGTGGGATCCAGTAATGAAAAACGAAACAAAAAAAGGAAGGTTATTTACTGAGAAGAACTCCATTGAGGATTCACCCCATCCATCTCGGTTTGCGACGAAAGGGTGCATTTAGGCAGCAAGCAGCCAGCCCGTATTAATTTTTAATTCTTTTCATTGTTTCTCGCGGCCGCTCTCACGCGTGTATGGAATGTTCTTCAACAAAGTGGCGCAGGATTTTCAGTGATATTCAATTTAAGGAATTCGTGGTTTTAGAAGGAAGAAAAAATAACATTTTTTAAAATTGCGAGCAAGTTTAAAACATTTTTTTCTAGATTTTTCAGGGTAGAAGTGAGCCCGCGCTACGTCGTATCTGCAGTGGAAAATTATTTGACGACTTAAATTTCATTATATGTCCTTAAAAAAAGCCGCTAGACCAAAAGGAAAATGAAAAAGCAGTCCTGAGGTTTTGGATGTTTCTGTCCCAGTTTTTGAAGCCTTTGCTTCTGTAGAGTCCAGTAAAGCAAACGTTGAGGGTTTTACATGGTTGTAGTTGAACAGAACGTAACATTAACATTGAAAAAATGAACACCTTTTTGGTTTGTTAACTTTCTGTCGTTGAGGACATAAATAAATATCTTCTCGTGCAAGCGTGCTATAGGTCAGAGCCGGCCACCGGCTGAAGCACTTTGCAAGACGGTACGCTAAGAAAGTTTGTTGAAATAAGTAGTGCTGTTAACCAATTTGTGCCGTGGATTTACTGTACTTAACAGATTAGAAGATTCAGACAAAGTCTTTTTTTATGCAGAAATTTGCATAACACTCTTTAAAAGCTGATGAAATATTATGTTAGTGCAAAATTGTGGTTATTTTATTTTTTTACTTTATTTTAGTATATTTTTTCCCCTTCAACTAAACATACACAATTTTATGAAGTTGTAGTAAAAATATCTGCCTACCGTTGAAAAGAGGTCCGTAGGGATGAAAAGGTCAAAGTTGAGATGAAATGTGACGTTATGCAATGAGTGAATGTAATCAATGTATTATAAATGTTTCCGGGATTGAGATGCCTATGTCGCATTATTCATTTTCGAGAATATACACATGGATATCCATGTGTATTCTATATCCATGTACCATGGATGTCCCTTCGATTATTTTCAAGTGAATAGATTTTTAGGCACGGAAGTTGCATGGATACTTCAACCCGGGTTGCTAATAATCCTCAATGAGAAAGACAGGCGTCCTTAAAAAAGAAGAACCTTTCGTATGTGAGCGCACGGCACGGGCTTGTGGCAAAGCGGGCATGTTGGAGATCGTCCTTTAGAGCTGCGATTTTTGGCATTCTTTCAATAAGACAGGAAATCGATATGTCTGTAAACGGCTCAAGGTGTGGGGAGCAGGAGTTTATTGTGCTAATGTGGTGCGCCCCGCTGGGCGTGTGTGCGCCGTTGTGCTCCGCTGTGCGCCGTTGTGCGCCGCTGTGCGCTTGGACGCCACGATCACACCATGGACCGATGCGAGGGAAGATATGGGTGATTCGCTTCATTTCATAGGGACTAGACCCATCCGCTCCTTTGGTTACCGACACGTTCAGTTGTCTGCACTCCGCGAAAACGACTCTTTTCCAGTGTCTCTACTTTTGCTGTTTAGTAAAGCAGAAATGATTTTCCGAACCGTATTAATAAGAGGACGATCTTGCAATAACCAACATTTTGCATATATTCTTTCTTTCCTAGCAGGTACTGAGAATAGTCCATCACTGAAAATAATTTACGTTTTCTCAAAATGTAGCGTTAAAAAGTGCAACTCTCTTGATAGTAAGTCTTTAGTTTGTCATGAAGTATTCGAAATATTTATTTTTAAAATTTGCGATATAGTCTCTCTTTTTCGAATAAGTGAAAACATTTGATTTGAAAACATGCGAAGAGTGTGTTAATTGCTTAAGCTCCCGTCCTTTAAAACATTTTCTTTTTTAATTTTTTGACGACTATATTATCGTCCAAAAGAACACTCTAAATCTGAAACAGTGAAAGTCACCGGGATTCAGTGAAAATTCACTTTTTTCCCGACAAAATTGCTCCACCGAATGAAATCAGTGGAGCAATTTCGTAGTGGAATAGTGACTTTTTACTGTTTCAGGCTTAGAGTGAAGATTACATCCGATAGAATACGTTTTGTATAAACATATTTCATGATTTTATTGATGATTAAGTTGTGTTTTTGATGGAACGGTGATGCTACTGGTAAAATCGATTGTCAATGATTTCGCTAAACAGTGTTTCCACTTGGCCAAAATCATTTAATTTCCTTCCTCTATCTGTCAATCAAGCGTACTTATCCGGTTTATCATTTTCTTTTCTATATCGAAGAGTTGGAGTGAAAGAGCATTGCGAAGGGGTTGCGCGTGCGCGGTGAGGGGAGAACAGCAAGAAATGGGGCAAAAATGTAAAATAAAACAGCTGTAACAATATAAGCCTGAGGGTCAATTCGACAGGAGTGCTGTTGACATGAAGCGTGCCCGTGCTGTGACTGTTTGCAAGATTTCGCCTCATTCATTTCGACTTATTTTACATTTGTATTAATCGAAAGAAAGAGCAACCCGTTGTGGCCGAGTCACTCCACTAAATTAAAAGCAAATATACGCGTCCCCTTTGACGCGAAGGCGACCCGACCCGACCCGGCTGATGCCCGCTCGCCCGCTCGCCCGCTCGGCGACACGCGCCTCTTGAACAAACGGAACTTTATCTCGACCTGCTATTTATCGAGGGAAGCTACCCTGTCCCTTTCAAATTCCATTTCGAATTGGGATTCGATTTCGAGAAACGTCTGCTTGTCACCATATCCTCACGGCTGACAATGAGTCATGCGTCATCTATTATTTCACGCTACTCTTAGGCAACTTTTTCGAAAACAAGATGATGATGTCAACTTCCTTGCACCGTTTTAATGTCACGCTTTATCATTTAACTGTACTTAACGACTTCCACCAAAAAAAAGTCCTGTCATCTAGAAAACTATTTCCCCTTTAAGCTTTCAATAAACTTTTTTAAGTACGCGTTTATCGAGAAGGTTCATTAGCAGACTGATCGGGCCATTTTCTTGACTACCGTGACGAGGGATCTTTACTTTTTTTCCAGGATGTGATTCAGGAGTTCTGAGAGGTCTGTCAAAAAGTCGCTTGCCTATTTTTAAATGTTCGTGCCCTTGTCCTGCTTGCCAAAGATATGCGTCGAGTTTGTATTTTTGTGCGGTTTTGCAATATCTTCCGTTACTAGGATTTCCTCTGATCGCAACGTTTTGACTTAAGTTCCCATGGTTTTCGATAAATTATCTATCCATTGAAGGTAATGTACCATTACTGAACTGAAACTTAACCTGCTCCTACCAATAGAAAAAAAAAACTTTAGGTTGTCAGCATGTCATGTTAGCAGTAATAGGTTCGCCACAAACATAAAGAACCTGGGAAACCTGGAAAAGTCGGGAGAATCGCCCTGTAACCAAGAGGATTTTTAAAAAGCTAGAAAATCGCGTACTTTAAAGCAAATTAAAAATGGTACTTCGATATGTTTTGATAAAATTATTTCATTATTCTTTTAATAGATAATTCTAAACTTTGGTCAGTGATTAAAGTACACGACGGACATGCCCCAATAAAATTATCCTAACCTATAATTTTTAGCAAATGTATTCACTTCCATAATCCATGAGAAGTTACGGAGAAATCCTTTTATCTTCAACAAATAAAATAGGCTCTTAAAATGAAGAAAACCTGAAGTACGAAATTCCGATAGATTTTTAATGGATTTTATAGGTGATGAGACGATTGTCCCATGAGCCACGGGTTAAAGGTTAGTTTTTGACTCCGAAGTAAGTAATAACAAAAATGGATCGAACAGAAACGTCATCAACACTTATATTTGACAGTTGCGTTGCTGGACTCGGTTGTGAAATGGATGGATACAAAAGTTGGCTATGAAATGAAGAGACTCACAACATCAATCATATTCTCTGCTCCCACCTAGACAGAGAAAAAATAACTTACTGCTGTCCAGATCATTTGAAAGACACGTATCTCGTGGTTAAAAATGATGCTTGTAGTAAATGATGTTGTAACACTTGTGAATGACAAGTGTAACTTCGACCGAAAACAAGTTGATGTATCGGAATTGTTGATCTGGTTTACTCAGCGAGCGGCGCGCCGCTTCCAACGTGATTGCTGGAACCGACTTGATTGCTCTGCTCGAATTAATTTTGAAATATTTGCGTGCAACCGCGAATTACTTCCCCTTCCGCTAAATCACTGCTCTCTGTCAATTCTTGACCCACTTTTATTCACTTGAAATTTTAATAACGCGTGATTGATTGCCCCATACGCAAATATTTAGCGTTATGTCGATTCATGCAGTCGCCTTTTTTTTCAGAGTACGTATATAGAGAGGAGTCTTTTTTTTAGCTGCCTGGATGGCTTTTGAAAATTACTTTTTTTTTTTCAAATCGTAGTGACAATTTTCTTATTCTTTCCTTATCTTTTTCGTGGAG
>Ga0058701_10003571_pt1 | contig 12355 bp, 9 predicted proteins | sample AgamicOrMae_FD_97039 | JGI IMG/M metagenome (GOLD analysis project Ga0058701, IMG submission 97039) | Agave microbial communities from Guanajuato, Mexico - Or.Ma.e | ecosystem: Host-associated > Plants > Phyllosphere > Phylloplane/Leaf | place: Guanajuato, Mexico | collected 2012-06-04
AATCCAAAAAGACCTTGGTTACTAGATAGTGGGGCTTCAACACACATGACTGGAGAGACAAATTTGTTGACAAGTACTGAAAGCATTAACCCGGTAATAATTGATTTGCCAAAACGGTGGAAAGATGGTTGCAATAAGCAAGGAACGGTTACTTTGGACAAGGGTTTAAAGGTGCAAAAGACTTTATTTGTTCCATCCTTAAGATGCAATTTGATACCTATATCTCGTATTTCTAACGATTTAAATTGCACAGTCACTTTTGATAAAACTCTTGTATTGTACAGGACGACACTATGAGGACTCTGATTGGTATGGGTGAAGAGCAAGATGGGGTTTACTACAATAAGAAAGAACCTAGACAAATTCAAGTTCATGCTATTAAGACCCGGCAACTGTGGCATTAACGGATGGGACATCCTTCCAAAGAAGTTATGATTCTACTATCTGGTTATTTACATTATTCTAGTTTAGTTCAAGAAAATAATGATATTTGTGATGTTTATTTTCGGGCAAAAGAAACTAGAAATCCTTTTTCTTTGAGTGAAAATAAAGCTAAAAATTTATTCGAAATAATTCATTGTGATCTATGGGGACCATATACGGTTTCATCTTCTTATGGATCTCATTATTTTCTTACTATTGTTGATGATTATAGTAGAAATGCATGAGTTCATTTAATGAAGGAGAAAAGTGAAACAAGAAAATGTTTGAAAGTTTTTGTTTCACTTGTCAAAACTTAATTTGGGAAGGAGGTGAAAATATTAGCAGTGCTAATGGTTTAGAATTCAAATCTAATCCTATAAAGGAGTTTTATGAGCAATGTGGAATTATTCATCAAACCAGTTATGCAAACACACCGCAACAGAATGGTCGTGTAGAGAGAAAACATAAACATCTTTTAAATGTTGCAAGGGCCTTGAGATTTCATGCTAATGTACCTCTGAAGTTTTGGGGACAGTGTGTAAGAATTGCAGCCTACCTGATAAATAGAACTTCTAGTAGATTATTGGAATGAAAACCCCCCTATGAGTTGGTTTATGAAGATAAGCCCAATTATGATCTAATTAGGGTTTTTGGATGCTTGTGCTTTGCTCAAATTAAAAGTGGAGATAAATTTGCATCGAGAAGTAGAACGTGTATATTTATTGGATATTCTTTTGGTAAAAAGAGTTGGAAATTATATGATTTGAAAAATCATGAAATATTTGAGAGTAGAGATGTGAAATTTCATGAAGAAAACTTGCCTTACAAGGATGTTATTGTGGGTTCAAGTGGTGAAAATCACAATGAAAGTAATGAAAATTATTTGGAAAATATGAGGTACATGGATGCAGATTTTGGTGGATTTAATGGACAGGGGGAGTTTAGAACTACTACTGGTTAGCCCATGCCATAACATGTCACTGAACCATTAGATCACCCTGACAGCCCATGCAGCCCAACAGAACAAGGCCTGTTTTAGCCTTTAGCAAGCACAACACGTCCTGGACTATGCGTGTCCCCTGGGCTGCCTGCAACAAGCCTGTTGTCTGGGTGCATTCCTTTTGAGCCCAGTTCGGACAGTGGTTTTGATACAGCTGACCCAAGCAACTCCAGCAGTCTGCCCAAGACATGAAATAGCAGCCCGCCTACAACATGAAGATCTTAATGCGAACATCAACCTCCTCGATATTTGGATCAGTTAATCGCTACAGTGCTACTATTAAAAACCCCATCTTAGCTCTCACATCAGACCACGAGGAGTTTTCAGGTACGTCCTATTCTTTACAACATAATGTGACATGTGTTAATTTTTTTCCTTCACATAAACCTTTTCTTGCTGCCATTATCAAAGTGGATGAGCCCAAATTCTATCATAAAGCAGTGAAAGATGTTAAATGGAGAGCATCTATGAACGAGGAGATAAAAGCTCTTGATAAAACAAGTATGTGGCAAATTGTGGATTTAGCTTCAGGTAAGAATCCCATTGGTTGCAAATAGGTTTATCGGGTTAAATATAATTCAAATGGATCCATTCAACATTATAAGGCACGACTAGTAATACAGGGTGATCATAAGAGGAAGGTATTGATTATACTGAAACTTTTGCTCCTGTTGCAAAGATGACTAGTGTGAGATGTTTTCTTTTTGTTGTTATCGCACAAGGTTGGGAACTACATCAACTTGATGTTAATAATGCTTTTCTTCATGGTGATCTAGATGTATGAAGCTTCCACCTGAATATATTGCTACTATATCTAACAAAGTTTGCAGACTGAAAAAGTCTCCATATGGTTTGAAACAAGCTCCATGACAATGTTTTGCAAAGCTTTCATCGAAGCTTTATGAATATGGTTTTGTAAAGTAATATGCAGATTATTCTTTGTTTACTTATCGACTCTTGTTCCTGGAGTGGCCAAATAAGGCTTAGTCGATCTTATTACTACAGAGTCAAATTGAACAATTAGAACTTGACCCGATTTTAAGTGCGGTTGGTGTTTGGCTATGCATGCATTTTCGCAAAGAAATTGACCAAGAAGGGAGAAGTTTTTATGGCACTTTTAGTTTATGTTGATGAGATTGTTATTACCACTAATAATTCTCAAGCGTGCCAAAAATTCAAAAAATATCTCAACCATTGCTTCAGTATAAAGGATTTAGGGCCTTCAAAGTATTTATTGGGTATAGAGGTAGCAAGAGGACCAGAAGGATTATTTTTGTGTTAACGAAAATACACCTTAGAAATTATGGATGAATGCAGTTTATTGGGAGCTAAGCCTGCTGAATTTCCTATGGAGCAAAATCATAAACTCGCTCTCGCAAAGAGAAAAAATTGGAAGATCCAACCTCGTATTGGCATCTTGTAGGACGCCTCATTTATCTAAGAATCACAAGACCTGATCTTATATATGCAATTCATATTTTATCTCAATTTATGTAGCCACCAAGAGAAGACCATATGGATGCTGCAAGAAGAGTTGTTCGTTAAATAAAAGGCACTGTAGGCCAAGGACACCTTCTGTCAGAGAATTCTAATCTTCAATTGGTAGGCTACTGTGACTCAGATTAGGGAGTGTGTCCTATTAGAAGATAACCCCTAACAGGTTACTTCATCAAGCTTGAAAATTATCTTATTTCATGGAAAATCGAAAAGCAAAATACTGTCCTCGATCATTAGCTGAAGCAGAATATCGATCTCTCACAGAAGCTACTAACGAGCTCATTTGGTTCCATTCGTTCCTCTCATCCCTAGGCGTCTTCCTTTACAATCCTACACCTCTATTCTATGACAATCAATCGGCTTTACATATTGCTAACACTCCAGTTTTTCATAAAAGGACCAAACACATTGAATTGGATTGTCATTTTGTTCGGGAAAAACTGGAAGCTGGATTATTGAAGTTCTCCAAAATCTCTTCACAACAACAACCAGCAGATATGTTCACAAAGCTCTTGGTCATACTCAATTTTAGTTTCTTAATTCCAAGCTGGGCATCATTAACTTACATGCTCCAACTTGAGGGGGAGTAATAAACAAGGTTTTTGTTTGTCTAGAGTTGGGAAGCTATATCTTGTAATTCTCCTTATTTAACTATGAATTCTGCTTAAAGGAGGATAGCTCTTAGCCACCTAACTATTGTATTTATAGGGCATTATGCAGATCAATGAAAGGGCAAGGAAAATCATTGTCATAAAAATTGTTCTCAAATTTTCTTGTCTTTAGTTTATCATATCATGTAAGTAATTGTTTTGAAATTCTTGGGTCCTTTGCATGTGAGACGCCAAGTTCGATTTACGGATTATTGATTTTGTTGAAGTCGCTTCCAAACTCATGCATGTTATTGACTAATCTATTGATTTGAATACAAAATTCCCTTACCTTTGAGTTAATCTAATTGAAAAACAATAGAATTTTGGTGAATAACTGCAAAGGATTTGGTTTAATTTTTTTAGGGAATTGCGAAATTTAATTTTGTTTGAAATGTCGTTGCTATTTGTAGTACTGTGAAGGCCCAAATTGGACTCGTGTTGTCGCCAATATTATTACTGAAATGTGAAAATTAGCCACTACTATTTATGGGTTTCACGAGTATTGAATTCAATTTTTGAATCATTTTTTGGCTAATTTCTTTAAAATTTCTTTGTCCCCGTTTTTTGACGAAATTTTTTTCATATTAAAAGCCATCAAACATCTAATGTAATTTGAGTTGTTTTTGGGTAAATTATGTATAAAGCTTTCTGTTGAACCCCAGGGTTAGGCTTTGTATTTTCAGTGCAATTTTTGGACTGTGGTTGTTTTCTTTCACAATAGAAGTGTTAATTGATTTGTCCACATATTTTCGTGTGTTACATCTTAAATGATGCAACACATTCAATTGGAATTGTGGCTGGAATTCCCAAAAGAAGGGGTCGGTGACGAACTAAGACTGAGCACTAAAGCTCAATTTTTGTACTTGGCAATTTAAATCAATCGTAGAACAAGTCTAAGGTGAAACGTAATAGGTAGATTGGATCGTATTTGGCAAAAAAGCCTATGTTTTCATTGTTAGGTCATGCCTTGAATCACAAGGACTCAGATTTCCCGTGCTTTGGGTCATACGTGATACTTAAAAAAAACGATCAATGATGGAGATCCATCAATTGCACACCCTCACAGTCATAGAATTCAAGAAGGTTCAATTTTACTAGTAAAAAAAGGACCATCGAGCCGTGGTGAACACAGCCCATTTATGCGCACTCCCTTAAACAGCATAGTTTTGTGCAATTAATTTTCTAATCTTGTGGTTAGTAAATTACTAATAGTTTTGCATAGGAATCTGCCCAAGGGAGTCTACTAGCAGTCTATAAAGAAATGATTTGGATTGATTCAACTTAAGGCTAGCAAACAGCTCCATTTTGTAAACTTCCAAATTAGCCTTTAATCTGCGCAGTTTCACGTTTTAGCGTTGTTAAGTGCCTTAATGACATCCAAATCAAAAAAATCCTAAATGCTGATTAAAGTAGACATTTCAAAGTTGTTCTACATATAAGGAAAGCAACTTGGCACTTACGCAAGTGGGAGAAAACTACTGCCCATAAAAAACGGCTCCATGTGCACCTTACTTCATCTAGCCACTTTCCCTCCTAACTGGGTTTCCTACTGCTTCTACCTTGCTTGCTTGGATGCCTATTAAACTGGAGAAGAGTTGAGTCATGCCTAAGCGGTTGTTCAACCACTAAAAAGCTTGATTAGCAACTAAGGAGCACACCCATGGTTCTCCTATTGGCCAGCCACAAAGCAGCCCCTCCAGTCGTGTTTCTCTCTCCCTTCCACGTGAGTATGAAGATTCTTAAGGTAATAAAGTGTATCTAGACTAAGTTTAACTTATACTTGGTACTTTACTAAGCTTAACTCTTGTAATTAGCTTAGCTAATTATGTCTTGTAATAATTAGCTTACTAAACCTTTCCTTACCTAGAAGAAAACCTTATGGTTAGCCAGCCTAAGGGGACAAGTATAAAGCTCCTAGGCAGCCCATTTTGTATACAATGAGTTGATGAATGAAAGTAAAGTTGAATGAAGCTCCTTTGTTGTTTAAACTCTTACTTGCTTATCCTAAGCTAGGCTGTTTTACATGGTGATCGAGTTTTAACCCTTACTTAAGTCCTGTATCTGTATCTTAAGTGAAGGTTAAGGGCCTTAGATTAACTCTTGGTGGTGTATTTGTATCTTTGAGTGAGTTTAGTTTCCTTTTAATCCAAAGTTATTCCATGCTAAAGTACTTCATCTGCAACATGCTAAGCTGGTTCATTTAAGCCCTTTAATTTTTTAAGGCCTTGAATGTGAATCATAAGGTGCGATCAAGTCATTAGCTAGTCGAGTGTGCCTTGATACGTCACTTTTGGTATTAGAGCAAGTTTTGATCTTGTCCTGAAAACTACCCCATGCACATCTTCCAAATTCGCCCCTTTCAAAATACATTCAAACTATTCAAACCGCCCCACACGTTCCATCTTTTCTAAACACTCAAATCAGTCGCTTGCCATTTAATCTTCTAAACACAAAACCATGAGTGCAAGCATGTCATTAGACGAGAAATTCAATGCTCTCATGAAACGTTATCAAACCATTGCATCTTCTAATCAAGAGCTTAAGCAATAGAACAAGTATGTGTCAACTACAAATCAAGAGCTTGAAAATCAGAATGCATATTTGAGGCACCATATAGAAGAAGCCATGAAGCAAGCAAAGAAGGCCGTGAAGAGCCCCTTCGATTCAGTGGATGAAGATGATGGCAAATCAAGTAGCTACCCTTGAAGTTCATCACGTGAGAAGGAGCCTCACAGAAGGTCAAGAGGAGGAAGAAGACCTTCAACCAACTATGATGACTTTGGAGTTGAAATCCCTGAATTCGAAGGGAAACTTGATCCAAATGAGTTTTTTTAAATGGTTACATATAGTTGAACGTATCTACAAATACAAGGAGGTGCTAGATGATAAGAAGGTTAAACTTTTCGCTCTGAGACTATGAAAATGTGCCTTGTTGTAGTGGACTAACCTTTATGCTAGAAGGGTTAGAAATTAAAAATAAAGATTAGGACTTGGGAGAAAAATGAAAACCAAGCTAAAATCACGTTTTCTACCCTCCTCCTATCTTCAAGATTGTTGCTCTCAGCTCCACAATATTTTTTAAGGATATGAGTTTGGAAGAGTATACAAGAGAGTTTGAGAAGCTTTTAATTAAGTGTAACATTCAGCAGCCGAAAGGGCAAACTGTAGTTAGATCTTTGGGAGGTTTAAATCCTAAGTATTCTAACATAGTTGAACTTCAATGATATTCCAATTTTGGTGGAGTTTTCCTATTAGCTCACAAAGTAGAAAAACAAAAAAAAAAGTCCAAGACTTTCCAGCGTGAACTCTCTCAACCTTTGCCATATGAACAAGCCTTTAATAAGGAGAGTTCTAGTCGTCCACTCAACCCTACAGCCAAACACTCTCTTATACCCCAAAATTTTCTAACTGCACAAATGAGCCCACCTCTACGACTAAAATCCCACCCTCTCCGTAAATTTGATGTTTTAAATGTCAAGGATTTGGACACATATCGTCTGATTGTGTCAATAGAAAAGGTGTCACTTTGGTTGAATGGACAACTATGATAAAGGAGAAAAATTAGGAAGAAAAAGGAGTCAAATTAGAAGAAGAGGAGGACAACCTACAAGAAGTTATTGAGCATGTCGACGAAGGAGAATTGTTAATGGTAAAAAGAGTTCTAATTGACTTCTAAACAATTGAAGAACCTAAGGAGGATTTGTTTCCCACCAAAGAAGAAATCATCTTATCCTTGCTCCCTTACCCCCTTTGAAACTTTCCCAAACAAGCCCCCAAAAGAATGCACTCCAAATGAGCTCTTTTCCTAGTTTTAGCAAACCTTCTTTAAGAGCATCTTATCATGAGCTAGAGGTTTTAGAGAACGGAAAACTAGCTTCCAAACTGAGTGCAAAAGCCTTATTAATCCAGATGAATTATTCAAATGGTTAATTATGGTGTTCGAATTATCCAAGGCACAAATCAAACGTCAAGATTGAGTATTGAGCTTGAGAATTAACTACCTTATAAATTTGAGGACAAATATCTCTTAACAAGGGGATAATGATCGAGATCCATCCATTGCACACCCTCACCGCCAAGAGAAGTCAAGAACTATCAATTTTCTACAAGTCAAACAAAAGGGCACAGATAGAGGTCACCATGGCTTGCCCGTGGTGAACACGACCCATTCGTGGTGCACTCCCTGAAGCAGCACAATTTTGTGCAATTAATTTTCTAATATTTTGGTTAGTAAATGACTAATATTATTGTGTCGGAAGCTACCCAAGGAAATCTATAAGCAGTCCATATAAAAAAGATTTGGATTAATTTAGCTTAAGGCTAGCAAGTAGCTCATTTTGTAAACTACTACAGATTAGGCTCTAACTTTCCTTAAGGTTTTAGCGTAGTAAAGTGCCTTTGTGAAATCCAAATCCAAAAATTCCAAATGTTAGTGAAAGTAGACATCTCAAAGCTTTTCTCTATAAAAGGAAAGCAGCTTGGCACTTATGCAAGTGGGAGAAAACGGTTGCACAAGTTCCAATAAAAAATGGTTCATGTTCACCTTACTTCATCTGGCTAATTTAACTCCTAAGTGGGTTTCCTAGCGCTTCTACCTTTCTTGCTTGGATGCCTACTAAGCTGGATAAGAGCTGAGTCATGCTTAGGTGGTTGTTCAACCACTAAGAAGCTAGCTTAGCAACTAAGGAGTACACCCATGGTTCTCCTATTGGCTAGCCATAAAGGACGCCCTCAAGCCATGTTTCTCTCTCTCTTCCATAAGCACATGAAGATCCTAAGCTAATTAAGTGTATCTAGACTAAGTTTAGCTCATATTTTATGCTTTACTAAGCTTAACTCTTGTAATTATCTTAGCTAATTATAGCTCGTAATAATCAGCATACTGAACCTTTCCTTAGCTATAAGAAAACCTTACGGAGGTTGGCCAACCTAAGGGGCACATGTATAAAGCTCCTAGGCACCCCCACTTTTTAGACAACAAGTTGATGAATGAAAAGTAAAGTTGAGTGATGCTCCTTCGTTGTTTAAACTCTTACTTGCTTATCCTAAGCTAGGTTGGTTTATGTGGTGATCAAGTGAGTCTTGACCCTTGCTTATGTGGTGTATCTGTATCTTAAGTCAAGGTTAAAGGCCCTAGATTAACTCTTGGTGGTTTATCTATATCCTTGAGTTAGTTGAGTTTCCTTTTAATCCAAAATTATTCCATGGTGAAGTCCTTAATTCGTAACATACTAAGTTGGTTCATTTAAGCCTTGGAATTTTCTGAGTTGAATGTGAATCATAAGGTGTGATCAAGTCATTAGCTAGTCGAGCATTCCTTGATACATTAATCAGTTCCTAACTTGCGCTGCACATAACTTTGTTGCGCATGCCTGCCTTTTCTTATGCTGTTGACTTCTGTGGACTGAAGGTTAACGTAGTTGATTGGAGGGTTGACTATTGTTGACCCTTTTTCAATTAAAAAAGATTATTAGGTCTTGCTTCCATGGAATGTTTCTTTCGGTAAAGCCATGTTATGTGCTTGTCCAACAAAATATGTTTTGAGTGAAAACATAACGTGAATTCTCAATACTCATTCGTGAGTTTCTTGGTATATGGTATTTGATGGTATTATTGCTTTTGGGCAAATATCATGTGCCATGCCTTAGAGCTTTACTTTGTGATTTTATCCTTAAGCATATTTAATGTTAATTGAATTTCATTCGATATATACTTACATATGCTCGATTAAGATTCATAAACATCGATTTTGAGAAAACGCTTCAGGTGTTTCACAATAACGCTTTCGGTACTAGTGAAATGAATGTGCTTAATGCTGGTAAAGTAAATGTTCTATCACTTTGTTGGGTCCTTTCCGATGCATCTTGCAGATCTAACGTGATGCTCCTGTTGAATTGAATACTCTTAAATTTACCTCTACTGCTCTTGACATTAAAATAGCTACAGCACCTTAGTATCTTACTTAGCTTCTTGCCTTTGTTCTCTATAACATTGTTATGCTCTCCATATTGTTTTCAGATAGCATTGCTATGCTTGCTAAAACATTATAACATGAACTCTTCTTCTCATGTTTGCTTAACAGCCAATGTCCAAAAGTCTATATGCAATCAATGTTGTAAGATTTGGTTTATATAACTTCTTATCATGATATAACAACATCAAACCTTTGCTATGCCAAAGCCTACAAGGATAAACTTATAATGATGAGACAATATCAATAGAATTTTACGTAGGGCTCTCTTGAGTTATTGCTTACTGTTAAATATATGCATGTGTTCTAAATAAACTCCTCATGTATCCCTATGATCTTTGTAAGCTGTGCTAAGGTGTGTCTTGTAATGCTATGAGCAGTAACCTTAAAGGGTAACTATAGGAAATGACAACAACTGACTATAATAATACAAACCACAACTGTGACTAAGAAACTCAAAATAAAGGTTATATAAGTGAACTACCTTGTTAGCATGTACTAGGAAAACATCGATGGTCACTCACTATATATTCACTGAACAGGGGTCCATATACCCTCGGTATTCAAAGAAAGACCAGCAAAGGTATACACCCATTCTTATGAATTCAATTCTTTAACCATGCTAAGATAGCTCTCACTAACCAACCATATTAATCTCTAATCCTAACTCTTCATTCTCATCCACCTATCGTTAGTTCTTTATTCTCATCCACCTATCCTTACTCTCACACTCCATACTCCTTTCGAAAACATCAAACACCTTGATCTAATACCAAATCTGAAACACCCTCACAGTATATGTGTCACTGTTCATCTCTTTAATCATTTGGTTAATTACAACTGATAAACCTACTGGTTAGGGCGTTAGCGCCGTCTCGAAGGACAAGGCTCTATACACATTAATTAAATATAACATGAACCACTTATATGCATATTCAAACTTTACCCCTATTATAAACAAGTAACTGCTCTCATTCTCACACAAGGTTACATCAGCAACTAGTAATTTACAATCCCATCAACTGTACATACACACTAAATAGTATCATAGGTGCTAAGAAATTTGATTACCACTAGCTTATCTAGCTGACCTTGGTCGCTTGCCTCCTTCTAACTTGTTAGCATGATGACAACTCTTTGTGCACTTACCTAAAATAGAACATGAAAATATTTTGAATGGTGAGCCAAAGCTCAATACATACATCACTATATTGTAAAATAATCATTGAAACATTAATTAGGCGCCCGCTTTGCATTTAATTTTAAAACAGAGAATGGGATAATTATTAAACCGCGTTCCTATTTATTCTTTGATAGTGAACCCCTTGAGAACAATACACAGTCCAGCTAAAACTGCCAAACCAACCAAAAAAGTTAGGTTGACTTGCACGGGGAAGAGCTGATGTCGCAACGATGATAGATAATGGACTCACCAGTTTAAGTGGCAAATCACTCAGTAAAATGATTCATTATTTCCCTGATATACTTACCAAGCGATTATAATTTCAACAAACATGTTATGTTTATAAAGATATAGTCAAATGCACATACCTAGATTATTTAGAATGAAACTTGACTTGATAAAAAGGTGTGATTGAACAAAATTTTATGCATAATGATGAACCATAAACTGGGCCTCGACACTGTTTCATAAATGTAGCGTAGGTATGTGTAATCAGTAAATGGTATTTGCTCATGTCATTATAACTTTGATAGAAATTGAGTAAATTAACGCTGTACATAACATGAGTAATTTAACTCATAACTTCAAAACTAAGTCAATAAAATAAATCAAATATGTTGTGGAGTAAAAGAAAGCACAATAAACCACATTGAGATAATTGAAAAGGAAAAAGAAAAGGCTTTGATGGTTACATGTGGAGGATAGGTCTCTGGCCTCTTTTTGAGACAAGTTAATGATACAGTTTCAAGGCTATTGCGGCTTAGCTTGGTTTCGGATGACATTGAGTACACTGGGTTGGCTTAGCAACACATTTGGCATACTTTGAAATAAATAGTTAGGAGTGTGAGGCTGAGAGAGAAACATGTGCGTTCAAGATGGCATAACTTGCACTTGCGTGGTCCAATTCTCATTGTTTTTGAGTCAGTACTCTCCCCACTTCTCAATTTCATTAATAAGTCCAGTAGATGCAGTTTTTCATCCCAAAAGAGTCATTAAACACAATAAAAACTAGTAAGCTTAACAAACTTGGTATTTCCTTTGCAAAATCCATAATTGATTCCACAACTCGTAAATAAACTTCCAAATACATATTTGTCGTCTTTTCCCTTCATTATGAAACTAAATGCCCCAATGCAATCCATACACATTGATTTTCCCCTGAAGGGACCTCATCTTGCCTAAAATGCACAAAATTGCTTCATGATCAATCTTATTGAATATTTGATTTTCTCTTTGCATAAGAACTCAAAATGCTCCCGAAGCTCACTTAGTTACATAAATAATTAAACCAACCATTCACAATCATAAGTGGGACTTTTCATAATCCACTAAATTAGGAAAAACTCACCAAACATCTGTAATCCATCCAACAACACATGGCGCATCCATAACTCACACAAATGATCCCAATGAAAATATTTAATTTAAAAATTTACTTAAATCGTACATAATCATGAAAAGCCTAAATTATGTTTAATTAAGTGAACATCTAAATCTTAATAATTGAATCTAAAACAATCATATAACACCGTATAAACATAATTCGCTCCATAAATGACAATACTAGCACAAACAAGCTTACTTCAACACCTAATTGATCCAAGATCACTTGAGCATGACCAAGCTCAAAT
>Ga0058701_10003572_pt1 | contig 12355 bp, 9 predicted proteins | sample AgamicOrMae_FD_97039 | JGI IMG/M metagenome (GOLD analysis project Ga0058701, IMG submission 97039) | Agave microbial communities from Guanajuato, Mexico - Or.Ma.e | ecosystem: Host-associated > Plants > Phyllosphere > Phylloplane/Leaf | place: Guanajuato, Mexico | collected 2012-06-04
AATCCGAAGAAATACGGAAAGTGGTTATTCCATATTTCAGACCTATCTCAACACAACCGGTACCTAAGCTAAAATGACCCGAAAAAAGCAACAAAATACCCGGACATAAACTTACCATAAACTGACCGAACGTCAAAAAACGTAGTTTTTGCAAACTCACGTTTACAAAGCGGCACCTCCATTGAACACTCGACCAGTTCCAAAAGCAGCGTTTTAAAATAGACCAGTTTAAAGCGAGAAAAATCCTCCTCTTCAGCTCTTATCATTTGATCGTTTTTCGTGTGATTTAAGTAAGAATTCACGGAGATCATATTTCGGGGGCCGTATGGAAAATGTCTCCTCATTGCCACTCATTCCAGACGAATAATAAAAGAGGAATACGCAACGAAAAACGGCATTCTGGACGCTCGTCGAACTAGTATAGTTTAAAACTGAGGTTTGAGAACTAGTCGAGTCTTCCATGGAGGTGCCGAAAAACTAGCTCCTTATTATGAGGTGCCCAGTAACCTGACTCAATCCATTTTTTTTTCATGTTCCTTTTACGTCAGCAACTTTTACATTTAAAAACGAAACAATGACACTTATAAATGACCAGGACTTAATAAATGTGATATCGCCTACGCACACAAGAATGGTAACCATTCTCATTTCGAGGGAAGCTTTAGTAGCAATATATTACGCACCCCGAAACCTGAAGAAAAGTTCCCCGGCTGTGAATCGACCAGACTTATTACCGAGTTGAAAATGAGCCTGCCTTGATTATCAGTCCGTGGCGAGCAACGTACCGTAAAACAATCGGCGGTGAAAAATCGGCTTCTACTCCGGGATTATCAACATGACGTGAAAGAAGGGTAGATACAAGGGACATACGCAACAGGAGGTGGCACGGAACCAAAGGGGTGAGCGGAGCTCTGCACTGCGGGTTAATGGTCATTTTTCACACGGTCGCCGCTTTGGTCCCTCACAGAGCGGCGACATTGTTTCCAATTCCTTAATGAGATTAATTTCCAAAGAGATCGCCTTAGTACGAGACATCTAATTAAAACGAATACTGGTCAGTTACTTCCCTGTCAAGTTGTCTATGTTTATCATCCCTTTGAAATGCAGTGGTCGTTAAAAAAAAGATCAAAAGTTTTGTGATTCATCTTTTTCATTTAACAAAATGATATGAAGGAAATTATGATCATTAAATATAAACAAAACAATGATACAGCCGTATCATTTGAAAGGTCTCGGCGAGAGCTTTCAATCGATGCGGCTGAATAGGTCTATGTTGAAAAATTACCAAAATGACTACTACCCCCATTCTATACACCTAAAACCGGTATACCGTTTCCCAAAACGGGTTTCCTGTTTTTACTGTGATTCGGAGAGTGTACTGAGTGAATTCTGTCCGATTTTAGAATTTTGGAGATAATGACTATCCTTGAAATATTACAACTAAAGTTCCAGAAGGTACGAATTAATTCGGAAAACCCTCTTTACCAGAACAATATTTTATCTACTCTAAAAATCGTTCGATAGTTGTCACACAACCGAATGTTTAAGAGGCCAAGATAAAAAGGTAAATAACGGTAGTTTGTTTTATCATACAGCAGTATATCAATGATCAGGAATCCAAACTAACATAAGATGCATCTTCATTAAGAGTCCATGTTGAAATGATTCTGGCAGTTTGGGATGGAAAGGAGGACGACGCTAGATGAGTCTAATAGAAAGTACCTTTACAAGCAGCAACAAAAGATATGTTATATCTGGGGACAGTCGTTCCAATGGATGAGTTGAAGAGCTCCTTTTAATTGGAAATGAAATCGCGAGTGTTGAAATTTCAATGACGAGACAGTGATTACTCATGTTCATATTAAGAACCGATGTCGCCGTTCATTACCCCGGGGGACGTCAGGATGCCCGTATCCAGGACGCCGTCGATCCCCTCGTAAATTATCTCCCAGTCCGGAAGAACAAAACGCACAGCAGGCAGACAAATGCGCGCAATACGTTTAAACTCATGCCCTGCTGGCAACTAGATTGATAAATCGCGCACTGCAATTCCCCCATTAGACGAGTTAACAACCACGAAAGTACATAATGCATGCGATCTACGATGAATATATACGGTCTTCTCCGACGACTAAGATCCCAAGAACTCCCTATTCTAATTTCAACACGTTCTTCAGCAGTCTTTAGTAAACCTAAAACCGGATCTGGGATTTCCAGACTCAGCCACGAACATAAAAGTCATACTTTCATTATTGTATATTCACGTGAATGTCTCAGATTTTCTGGAAGAAGACAATGAAAGGATTTGCAAACACTTTTGGTCACTCGAAGGAAGTAAAAGTCACTGAAGAGCATGCGACATTGAACTGCGTGATGATATATACGAACCCTCTTAATAATAAAAATCTACCAACGGCGAAGTGTTTATCCGGAAAGCCCGCCAACTGATTAGAGCTTTGTCTAAACACCCACCAAGTGATATCTATTTACAATGTAGTTGGAGGGTTTTCGGATCAAGCACTTTGCAGTTGGTAGATTTTTTGAACTAGCACATCGCCGTTGGTGCACGCTAAGCAAGCTCCAGTGACCCAGGTGCAACTGGGAATTTCAGTGCCGTGGCACTGGTCATTCAGTGCAGTTTAACTGGTTTCCAGTGGAATTTCACTGAATTTCCAGTGGGATTCCCCTGAATTTTTAAGTGGCACCTGGGTCACTAGATAACCAGTGACCTTTTCTGGTTTTAGCTAAGAGTGTGGATTTTCAGTGGGAGGGGTCGCATAAGTGTCTTGCGCCTCGCTCAGGTCGGCTTAGTGCCCAACGCAAACGTAGGAAACGCAATCTTGGGAATTTCCTGTTACAGAGGAGAACAATTGGAGAAGTAAATCGGATAAGTCAGCGAGTGAAACCGGAATCATCAGGCATGTGCGGATGGGCCTAACAGAGCCAGCCGCTGTCTTTGAGACACCTACCCAAAAGGCCAGAGCAATACGCAAAAGCCCTCGCTAAAGTCTCTTCATTTGAGGCTCTTAATCCGCTTGGAACGTTGTAAACAGGCAGTGGCTCGGGGCGTACTGCGTGATATCACCTACGTGTTTTCCTTCATACAAACCGCCGACTGGACTGTCAACTTGTTTTGTTGTGTAAAATTACTGGAAAAGGGCGAGAAAATACGACGCAGGCTTAAATAATTTGTGCTGTAAAGGAAAACTAAATTGAGAATAATTTTGGAATTAAGAATTCGGGAGAGAAGCGTCAATTTTCATTACTGAAACGGGGAGTGAACTTTGCCCGGTTATGTAAAGTTCCCGAAAAAAATGTCTTTTTTCAGCGAGAATCATCGATATTTAGAGCGACTATTTAATCACTACAAAACTATGCATATTTTTGCTGCAAAGCAAGTGACATTTTCTTTTCACAAAAATTGAAGAAAGAAGAATTAAGGTAAACAGCAAACGTTCATGCTATCAGAGTCAAGAAAGTTTGACGCAGTAGTTTCAAATCAGCAGCATAGGAATACGTATTTTTAAAAAAAAGTAATCGTAGCGATGAATTTACTGGGAAAGAAAACAACATAACTTCTGACTCGGGCATTGCCAGGGCTAAAGAAGTTTGGAGTGATTCTGGAATCAGTGACACAAGAGAACCATCCTTTAAGGACCACTTAAAGAATTGGAGCTTATAAATATTCATAAAACTTAAATATAATAAAGCAATGTGTTGGTGACATTTCGACCAGACCCGAGTCGTAAAAGATGATTTGGTCGACACGAGAATCCCTTTCGAAGACAAAAGATTCTCAGGAGACTGAGGAGAGAAAATGATTCAACAGGACAAAATGAAAGCGAGGGTTCATCCACTGAGATGTTTATCAGAGTCGCGTCAATACCATGAAACAAAGGACTATAATTATGTCACAATAAGCGAGCGTCATTTGTCATTTTTAAATGATGTGCTTTTCATTGTGAAGAAGACTTCCAAGATGAAATGTGTCATCTTTAGAGCTAGAGATACAGGTGTAACAAGTCCTTTCTTATATCAACGTAACAAGCATATTCGCGAAACATTGCAAATTGTTACACACCAAAAATTTAGTTCCGCTTTCACGCATACTTCAAGCCTGCCTATTCCTCAATACATTTCCGAATGAAATCCGTTCACATTTTATTTAAAAATATGGCAAAGGAAACAGTTGTGATGAGAAATTAATCATGAATTATACTGTATCAAATATTCCTCTAGTTCTTAAAGATTACAAGAAATTATTAGTTTAAAAAAAACGTCTAGATATAACAGACCAACATACATGACATTGCTCCTTGCAGTAATATTACAAAATAAGAACGGAACATCAAGGGAAGAGCTGGTGGGTTCACAAAGTGAAGGTGAGAGAGGTTCCAACAAAATGAACAACGTCGGGGTCACTACTCCATGTTGGCGTTAACTTTCGAACTTTGGCTCATAATAGCGTCGGTAAATGCAATACCCATCATCATTCTGTTAGGAGCACCCTTTAAGAGAGATCCCACCGATTAATTGGCAAAGCGTACCAATTTTTTGCTCCCCTTTCAAGGCGTACCAGATATAGAGGGCGTTGCATGTCTCCGGACGATTACCGTCTTAAACGACGGGAGGTCGCGATCAACTGAGTTCAACACCTCCATGCGCTTCCTAGTGTGCATGCAACCCCTCATTTTCGAGTCTGGTACTTTCTATACGGATCCACTTAAGTGTCTTATCTCGAGCGGCCACACTTATCAGTTACTTAAGCTAGACGATATTTTTACAGGATGGGGTTCAACAAAATCCGTTGTTGGGGTTTTCATATAAAAAAGAAGAGGAGAGAGAAAGGGCTGTCACAACGACGACTTGGAGTTTTCTCTATCTCCCTCCAGTCTTCAATCTGATAATATTACAAATGGGGTCATTTAGAGTGCGTTTCGCAAAAAAAGTAGATACACGTCATGCTCAACGAGTCGCCAGAATTTTGGGGGAAGATGATACGCTACTTCAACCTGAATCATTCCAACTTTGCGGCTGAGGGAGATGAACCACGCTTCCGCAGATTTTGCCAAGGCCGGTCGATATCAAAAGTAGCGGAACCTCAGGTGAAACAACGCCCTGGTTGAACATATTCTGAGAACAAGTACTGCTTCGTTGCATAAAATAAAATGTAACATACCTTCCTTGTTTGTTTGTTTGTTTTTTAAATATTTTTTTACAGACACCTCTAGCAAACTTTTAAGAGTATCGCAGGCATAAATATGAGTGTCAAAACTGTCATGACAATCTACGGCAAGGTATTGTTAAATTTATAACAACAGCGGCATACAGCAAAGAGAACGTTTACCCCTGCTAATGAAAATCCACCAACCGCGAAGAGTTAGGTCGAAAAATCCACTAACTGAAGACTGTTTGCTATCGAAGAATACCCCAAGTGCAAAGTGCTTGCTTCAATAACCCACTGAAGAGTGCTTGATCCGACAACCTTCCAACTGTAGCGTGAATGGATTGCAGTTGATGAGACTTTAGAAAAAGCGTTTCACAGTTGGTGGGTTTTCGGAAGAAGTACTTAGCAGTTAGTGGATTTTTATTTGGAGGGATCGATGTTTGTCTTTTGCCCAAGAGCATTACCATCGCTCTCAAAGGTTATTTTTTGAAGAAAACTCGGTGGATAAAACTTGTTAGTTTTCCAAAAACAGAGAACTAGAGTTAACTCATGTCCTTTTCCTAATAATATTATCACCGCTCTCCATAACAGAGTTTCTCTATATCACGGGTGGCGTAAAACTATGAGCAAAACTGGTTACAGTCCGTCATCAATATACGTATCCGCTGCGGATCTGTAGTCGTAGCCCAAAGGGTACAACCTCTAAAATTACGCCTTCGGAAGAGCGTAAAAGATTTTACAGCCGTGCTACACCTAACAAACCCAGCCAATCTACTGTGAAATTTATTCCACCACAAAAGAATGCATGCAATATTATTTTCTTTCGGCGAGGAATTTGGGCGCCATCCCCTTCCACCTTGTGGCACTCGAGCACGGCGAATGCTTGGGCCAGCCTAGTAACCCTGGCACCCCTTCAAACGCCAGAAATTGAAATCTGGCGAGCTCACGTGCCGCTGCCGACGCGGACGCACTGCTCCGGTTCCCTACGTGTTGGCTGAGCTGCCTCCTTTCTCATTTCGCTGTTCCCATTCCCCGACTTATATCTCTCCTTCCTTTGATAAAACTCACCCTCCTGTATCTGACCAATCGCTCGGGCCCATACACGGAGTACTACACCCCTGCCTACACGCACCTAGTTACTTGGAGTTCCCTCAGCTGTTCTGGGGGAACCACCTCAAACACGTCACCAACATCTGCCCGAAACACCTTCAAAAACTGTCTTTGTTTTGAAACAGACCAACTCGGTACAAGCAAGAACTATCCGGTTCGAGAAGACGTTCTCTTAACCGTCCAGTTCGATGACTACAACGGCGTTTTCCTCCTCCTAAACAGTATGTGAGTATTTTGGTCAGAAGGAACGGTTAACATTATCTTTATCTGCAACCTCTGCTGACCAAAATACAGCCATACCGGTGAAAGGAATACTCATTAAGCAGGAAAATGCAGTTTTGAATGGTCCTCGAACTAGTCGGTTAAGGATACGACTTCTCGAACAGGATGGTCAAGGAAATGCCTTCTCGAACTAGACGGTTAAGAAAACGTCTTCTCGAACTGGACGGTTAAGAAAACGTCTTCTCGAATTGGACGGTTAAGAAAACGTCTTCTCGAATTGGACGGTTAAGAAAACGTCTTTTCGAACAGAACGGTTATATCCTTGTAGGTGCCGAACTCCCGATCTGATACCTGTTTTAAATTTTTTGATGAAAACCCATTAAAAAGACCAAGAATCATGGCACCGGTCCCCTAATTTAAGTTAGCCTAGTGTTATCGCCGCACATGTCGCTAATAACTGCTCTGTCGCTAAGGCCTTGTCAGCAATGATTAGAGGTAGATACATCAAAAAAACTGAAAATGACGAAGATGCGGGTAGTTCTATGAAAAGGAAGAAGAAGAAACAGTTGGATATGAAAGTTGCGAAAGTTTTGCGAAAAACGTGTGTTTGTATCCTACGACGAGGCGCCACGCCGGAGACGCAATACACAAGTTTTAATAGTGATTATGACGTTGAAGACGATTTCGTTTTTACGACGAAGCCGAGTAGCCTGTAAGCAGCGTCTCACCCTAAAACATTAACTTGAGCAGACGCACTATTTAATCGGCTGGCGTAGCGCGGAGAGCAAAACTTTTTATGGTCTCTTGTTCGACGCTCGATACACAGTCAGTTGTGAACGTGGAATTTTCCATCTCGCGCGATGAGTTCGTCAGCAAATTTAGCGGAGCGGTTGGAAAGAGAGGCACTAGGTACTTCGGCACCTCCGTGGAAGACTCGACCAGTTCGAAAAGCTGAATTTTAATGTTGACCAGTTTCAAGAGCGCGCAAAATCCCCTTTATCAACTCTTACCATTTGATTGTTTTTCGTGATTTAAGGAAGAATTCATGCAAAACATATTTTGGGGGCCTGGGGGGCCCGGGGGCCTTCAAATAAAGCTGTACTAGTTGCAAATGCTGTCTCAAAACTGTAATACTTGCAATTTATAGCCATATGAGTAAGCGCATTCTTGAACAAGCATTGTCAAGTACATTCTTGAACGAGCATTTTCGACTAGTACAGTGTCATTTGAAGACAACGAATGGTAATTCATTTCATACGAGTAACAAAAGAGGTATTCGCAACGAAAAACAATGTTTTGAACGCTCGTCGAACTAGTACAGCTTAAAACAGAGCTTTGGGAACTGGTCGCGTCTTCATTGAATGGAGGTGCCGAGTTTACCTAATCTTACGATCACAAAGCCTAAATCTGCTTATTTACTCGAAGAAAGTTAATGCTCGAGATGAATGTGCAGGTGTGATGATAGCGAAGGCGAGTGGTCTATAATTGAGGCTGGATCGAAGGTTCATTTACCTAACAGGTCATCTTAGCCTACGTTCAACTAATTACCTCGATTTATTAACTAAGTATAGATCAAAAATACCCAATCCTTCTGTGAAAAGAAATGGAAGACAGTTGAAATTATAACTAAAAATATATTTTAAATTTGAATCAGGGAAAGTCTCTGAGATTCAGTGATAATTCACTGAAGTTTAGAAGTACCATTAAATTTTTTCATTTATAACGACAAAGTAAGTGAGTTTCGAAATCTGGTTCAATCAAAGTTTCTGAATCTCAGACACTCTCACTGATTCAAATTTAAAATGTATCGAGCCAGATAACAGCGCAGATGAAAAAAAAAGAGCAATATGAGGGCACCAATTTAGTGGTACCAAACACGAGAGCCACACGATTGATGATCTGTGTACTAATTATCCCGCATTTGGGCGTATCTCGGTTTTTATCATTCATTTTAGATTACAAATCTGTCATTTGAGTTATTATTGTGACAGTTACAGGCAGCGGGTGGCGGCCGCAAAGCAACCTGAATAATATTCGGTGACCTGTTTGTACCGCTGTGAAAGCGCATTTGAGTGCAAACTGCGGTATGAAAAACCAATTTAAAAAATATCAACCTGTTCGCGTGGTTCGTGACATATCATTTACGGCGGAAGACCGCAATATGGAAACAGCCAACCAATCTGGTTCAAGCTACAATATTGTCAGTTCTAAATATAGAATGTTCTCGGATATAGCCATCCAACTTCATGTCAATAAAGGGGTTCAACAACATGTAAAAAGTGGAATAGTGACGTTTACTAAAAATTAGTAAAAATAACCAAAACGTGTGATAGACAAATTTGGCCAGTAAACTCTAACAGATGTGCTAATAAACGTTACCGTCACACAGTACTGTTTACAGCAACTCCTACTGACCAATCTGGTAACGTTACCTAGCTGAGGTGGCTATGTTGCTTTTTTTTCTTTCTTTTTTACAAATTTTCAGTAAACTTTACCACTTTTCTCAGTGAAGGAAGTACCATCGATACTGCAATAGATTTATCTCCAAATTCGACCAAAACGTGATTTTTTGGTACGATGACCTCTTTACCCCAAAGATGTGAAGAACCCAAAATAGTTATTTATCGGTCCGTTAAGTGAGAAAGGCGTCAACCGAAATTGGTGTTGTTTTATCGATGGGACAAAGAACTTAGATTGCGAAAGGGATCTGGAACCAGTGATTTTTCTCGTTTACTAACAAAAACGATTCGACGGAATCAAAATGAAAATAACGAGCAGAGAATACCTGGAATCCTCCGGAGAACAAACAGGTCAAAAACAAATCAGATAGGAAACGGTGCCCGCTGGAAAAAAAAGAGTGTTTCCAATCAAATTCCTTGGCCATCAGTCCACACGTTTGCCGTGAGAGGCACACGCATCTGACGAACAGATATGAAACTCCCGCTATCAATATAGGACGTGATAAATACAGTGCGAAAGTTGATCTCACGCTGGGAATGGTTTGGAGGGCGTCCCGAGAATTCCCGCAGGATTGAAAGGGCTAGCTCCTCTCCCCCGGAGTAAGGACGCGCGAAGGAAACTGTGTCAGAGGTGGGATTCACTAGCAAGTCAAAGAGTATTCTGTCACGATGGGCTTGTGACGTCATCCATCAGGAAAGGAGAAGTCAATTCGACTGCTGCTTGCGGTTTTACTGGACAGGTGGAGATTGAGTTTGCACCAGGTGTGATCATTTCTGCGGTACTAGTTTAGGATTAGTTGTACAGAAAATTTAAGTGTCGGTCAAGTATCTTTAAAGTGCGTCGGGTCAAGGGCAACGGTGGAATAAAGTCTCTCAACCCACCTCAGGCACCAAAGTGGAGTGTACTCTCAATGTTGAAGGTTTAGTTTTTCTTCCGCAAACATTGCCATTGCCATGTCAAGTGGAGCGTAGAGCACGGCGCATGATTATCAGCTGTCACCGCCAAAACGAAGGCCGTGGCAGGATTGGCGACAGAGCTGTGTGTACAGTACAACTTAATCCTAATAAAGGGGAATACTACAGCTGTCCGGCCTGGTTTATCTTGAAATTTTTAGGACTGCAAGATAGCGGTATGGAAAAATACCTAAGCACAAATCTTGTTGCCGAGCTTCATTTCTACTACCTTAAAAATGGCATTCAATTTTGAAAAAAAAAACGATATAAATTAAAACCAATAATCATTCCGAGTAGAGCACCTAAATGTAGCTCCAAAGACTGAAATTTTGAGGGTTTTGTGATATTTCCGGTCGTTTCCAAGATCTTGGCAATCTTTCGTGCTTTTGCATTTTTTGTTCAATTCTCGCCGCTATTTTAAACGTAGAAAAAAAAACGCATTCTGGTAAGTATTGGGCTTGTGTATCTTTCCAAATAACTATCTTAAAGTTCTGAAAGTATCAAGAAAATCGGAGGGGGCAATTTAAGGTAAAGTTAACCCTTGTAAGTTAACCTCAATTAGGCCTGCATTGTTGTATGATTAATCCGCACGATGTGATGTGCGTCTAGCAAAAAAAGTTCAGAAAGCTCACGTAATACATGAAATATCATTCAACTACAGATAACTACATGGAAGAGAAACCGATCTCAAAGAGAGTAGAAAACTTATTAAAAATAGACGAGGCTTTAATCCTATAATAGAACAGGACTTCATGTCGCTGCCGTGTGTTGTTTAGTGTTCTTTGCCCTCTGACGATTGTTGCGTCTCTCAAAATTCTGTCGCAATTCGTGTGAAATTCTGTCTAGGCGGAACACTTTTACTCACATTTGAATTCCACAGAAGCGGTTTAGTGAGGTTCTCCATTGTCTACAGGCCTTGGAATCTTATACAAAGCCGTTCTGACCTACTTCTATATTTATATTGCTTGTCGATATTAACAAACATCCCACCAAGGGGCTTCTTACATCGGACCAAATCAATATTTCATGTTATCTTCGAAAACGTTTATTATTTCCTCCTCAGCGATGTCGAACAGAATTATTTTGACAGCGGCCGCGATATTTTCTTCCTGTATACTAAATAAACAGCAAACGTTCAGGTTATCCAAACAAGAAGAGCCTTCAATATGAACTTCGCTCTTACTTCGAAATTTAATTCATTGAAAAGCTAGACGAAATCAGGTAAGGCTATTCACTTGCGTGCAATACTACGATTCGTTTCAATACTTCGAGGCGCGACTGTGTTAAGTAACTTGAACAAGCGTTCCTCAATTATACAACAGACTTTCCTTTTATTAATAACTTGGAAGAAATATGTCAATGATTAAGATGTTCACAAGTAGGTAAAAAGATGTTGCTGACCTGCTGATAAAAGTGCTGACCCTAACGGTGCTTGATACTCTACATCTAAAATGGTGGTTACATTCGTGTATCGACTGATTTAACAGTGTTTAAGAATAGGATTTAGGCTGTACCCAGAACCACATGAAAATCACTCGTGCGGACAAACAAATATAAATGAATTCTGAAGGAAAAAAAACATAAATAAGTTACTCGTCAAAACGAATTTTTCGGCATTCGATATTCTCATAGCGATAGTTAAATGTAAGCTCCAACAATCGAATAACCGGACGTGTTTATTTGAAAAACCGAACAACTGCTGTTCATGCATGCATACACTACAGTTCGCCCATGTTTTCAAATGTAGACTTTGATTTAGTCCATACTTTATATTTTTTTCGATAGATTTGGGTTGTTCCATTAGAAAGATATTTTATTAACGTTTTGAAAATGTGTGTGTAGCTTCCACAGCAAAAGGTTTCTGGACAAAGATTGGACATATCGATCTTGACACTCAGGCTAAAACACTCGAAAATCATGACCCACTTCAAATACGATACTACGTAAAAGAAGAGTTACTTCAGAACGTTGAGAACTGCGCGTGAAATAGGGCGAATTAGTCGAATAAATCCATTGTCCGCACGTGTCGGACACGTAGATCGAATTGTTTTGCATCCGCCAATTCGCGCAATGTCTTCAAGCCCAAGCGATTCATGAGCCATAATCCACAGTCTTCGTCAAAGGAGTCCCGCTGTTTCTCCATTTTGCTTTGATATGGGATTGCGCTTTCTCAAGGCCGCACTTCCTCCAATAACCCGTCTTTATTTTCGCAAAAATGTTTGCCCTATTGCTTTATCTTAGGGAAGGAAATAAGTAGAAATGTGGCTCCAGAATAAGCGATCTTAATTTCAAAATGTCAGGAGATTTTTCTTCAAAGTTGTAATCCGGACAAAAAACATCGGAAATGTAAAATTTGTACGTCGCTTTCGTGCGTTATCTTTCTCCTATGAAAAAGTAATGATATCGGTCGCCAAGAGACCGCGTCCTTCTCTCCGGGCAAAAA
>Ga0058701_10003573_pt1 | contig 12355 bp, 7 predicted proteins | sample AgamicOrMae_FD_97039 | JGI IMG/M metagenome (GOLD analysis project Ga0058701, IMG submission 97039) | Agave microbial communities from Guanajuato, Mexico - Or.Ma.e | ecosystem: Host-associated > Plants > Phyllosphere > Phylloplane/Leaf | place: Guanajuato, Mexico | collected 2012-06-04
TAGCAGAATTTTTCAAGATAAGGCAGTTGGGTAATCCAAGAGCTAAGTAGCAAGCGCATCTAACTTGTTTAGATATGAAATTTCACATATGAAATAAAAGAGCTACTAGGTGGGTTAACGGGTTAAGCTCTTCTGTTCTCAACGGAAACAAGAATTGCGCAAGAAGAATCAGTTAACCTTTGGCTGCAATTATTGTTGAAGCAAGTTGTCGATTTGTCGTTTTGGGTCTCTTATGGGATCCACGTGACCATGACATTTCCAGTCTCGCCGGAAACAGGATGAGGCGTCTTTCTACTGGCGATGCGTCTTAAGTGGGCTTAGGGCCCTCCATCTTGTGCCCCGCCCTCTTCGGCGTTTAGTATGCCAGACGCGCAAGGTGCTTCAGAATTAAACATCGCAAATGAATCGTTGGACAGAAGTTTGCAAAATCAGGGATTCTTGTGCGCAGAGAGTACGTGTGGTAAAAACCGCTAAGCAAATAGACGTCAATTAGATACTTAAATATAACAGAGTGAAGTTTCAGCCCACTATGAATAACTTAACACTACAAGGATAGAGAGCGGTCAACTCCCCGTTGTTTTGTTTTTTGTTGTTTTTTAACTCGTTCTTTACCTACCTTCCATTTTAGAGACAGGAGGAACGAGTATAGCGCTCAACGCGGATGACGTCCGTTAGCCAACAGGTATCACAACGGATAGGGAAAAGTCCTAGGCAAGAAATGTAGCTTCTTATGCGGAGGTGTGGATAGGAAAGTTACGTCAAAATAAAACTCGCCGTAAAGCATTTAGAGGGCGTGAACATTTTAACGTTCGAAGAGAAGTACACTTATGGGGCTTCGTGTAGGGTTAGAACACACAAATTTCTTATGAGAGATACTAATGTGCCAAATTTTACTGAAATTTCAAGATAAAAATTACATTTTAAAACTTTGAAAATGAACGCACGAATTATGCTGCGGGCAGCGGAACAAGGGCCTAAGCAAGAATCGATTCAAGATTGAAATATCCATTAAAACATTCGGTTTCTCTGTAAAATTCGACGTGCGAAAAAACAAAAAAAAATATGGGTTTCAAAGAAATATTATTATTGTGCCGCCGCTGGACTTGGAAAACAGTCTGGCACACTGCGATGGCTGATAGTGCAACAAGACTAAGAAGTGATTATTGTATTGCCGCCAATGGGTGCGGCCTAGACAACGACTTTTCAGACCCGAAAACCTGGCTTCCATTACTTATGGACACATTGAAGGGCCCTAGCAAGAGTCGATATTAAGATCAATTTTATCAATAATCAAAATAATCAATAAATCAATAATCAAATATATCAATATATCAATAATCAATAAATCAAAATTTTTAGAGAAACATACAATCACTCCGGTAAAGAACGAGGATTTTTTTTTGCGAGGGCGTGGCCCTTGCTTCTTTGCGTCTCGTTATTTTTGACCTGCGCTTTGGCCCCTCATTGAGGTTACAGGTCTGGTTTCTCATGGCCTAATAATGTTGTTGCCTGAGTATACTGAAATGTAAAATAAAAAAAAGGTTTCCGCTTTCAGTAATAACCGAAACAGATGAGCGGTCAACTGACCGCTAAGCTAACCAATGAGCTTAATGAGTGTGGTTTACCATTTTGTAATTGCTGTTTTTTTTTCTTTTTTTGGTACATTGTTTATGCTCCAGACGATTTTGAAAGACATTGTACATTTTTCAAATAAATACATTTGGAATCCCAACCAAAACATGCCAAAATCGTTTTGTTGATTATCTTTATATTCTTTTAATTGTGGAATCTAATCTTCAATAAGGGAATAGACCGTGCTGAAGCTTAGAATGAATCGAAATCAATTAGGGTCGATTTTAAGCACCAAACGATTAAATTTTCACATGACATCCATTTCAACCGTTCATTTTTTTAAATGGCAGACGAGTATAGTCTTTTCGTAGATTAGGAAATTTGTATCTTCCGACCTGGGACAATAGAGATACAGTTCCAGATCTCGAAGAGATTCATGTGGCCCATTTTTCATGTTGTTTCCCCCCTTTAAAGTTTTTTTTATTATTATTTTTTGTCAACTGATGAAAACTCCCATTTGTTTGAATTTCAGATTTTAGGATTTGTCCTGTATTACTCACTCTCCTGTGAGAGCAAAAAGTTATCTGAATTGATTATTCTTTCGCGACAAGCTCGAATGGAAGGATTATAATAAATTCAAAAGGAACGAATCACAATTCACGGCAACTTTATTCCACTTTACACTTCAAGTTAACAAATACATCGTTTTAAACATACACAAGCTTCACATTATTCCAGCGCTGGTTTTCTTGGTGAATCCCTGTAAAATAACTATAATTTTCCAAATCACATAGCTATCGATGAAACGATTCTAGTTCCTAGAAAAGCATCGAAGCTCTCCAAAACTCCAGAGACAATCTTGAAAAGTTTTGATTACGACATAATATTCAGTAATATAAATTTATATCCAGGCCCTTCGAGGAAATTATAAAATTTTATGTCTATCTGACTTGTTCATAAAACAAAGATGTTATGATCAGAAAGGTTTGCAATTATTTTGAGCAATCGCACTCCAATCTTATTGAGCGTATACACCACGACCATTTTGACATTACTTATGATACATTACACCAACTGAAAACTCCAACATGAGACTTTTAACGTAAAATTTCCAAAGTTCAATTTTCCAAAAATTCAAGTGAAAAAAGATCATGAAAGTACTTATTAATTGCATTTTGCATACCAAGATCATGCATAAACTTGGTAAATTTATAAAATGTAATTATCCTTTCCATACAGAACATGTTACGCATCATGTTCCTGAGGATGAACAAAGTTTATGAAGCTCACGAACAATTATAACTCCTCCCATAATGAGTACATTTGTCGTGAGAAAATTGTCACGTTCAAGCGCATGTTGTAGTTTTAAGTCGGCAAAACAATCAACTGGTATGGCTTTTTAATAGGCACTAGTGCAACAATCACGCCTTACACACTTTATACACACAGTACAGTCACATACGCATTGTGTGCTGTCATCCACAATCTGACTTTATGGCGCTCGTTGAATTCTTATTTAATCAAAGCCCTTTCTAAATTTTAGAAAAAACAAATGGATCCGAAGAATGTGGGAGACTTGGGCTAAGATGATATACTTATGAATCTAGGATCACGCTAAGAATCCACCGCAACACTTGTTATGATTGGATAAGAATAGTACACGAATATTTTCTTCGGCCAATAGAAGGTACCAAGAAGACGAAGACAGATCTAAAGAAGAAAGTATACCTAGCAAATGTCTTACGATAAATAACAACAGCGCTCTCAACGCCTTAAACGGTCCACAAAATTACCATAATCAGTCGTCAGAAACAACATTCCAAAATCCCTAATCAGTACACTTACCAACAAAATATCATTGTAAACTGATCGTATTAAGAGAATCTTGCTCCAGCTTTCGGCCTAACGAGGCAATGGTGAAAACGTCATTTAGAAACTTAACGACTTGAGCATGAGAGCCTAAATACAAACTGGGTTTGATTGTACTTCACCTATTTTTAGGTATCTTTTGCGGGCCATTTTGTCACAACTTTATCGACAGAGGTGTTTGATATCGAGCCAGACTAAATAAAATGACATTCTTTTAAAAGATTCCATTAACATTCCTTCTGGGCGTTGGCGAATCGTCCTCTTTTTGTAGCAAGAGCCGTGATCAAAAATCGTTCTAACTAATAAAATGGTCCTTTATGGCTTCGGGCTGACTTGGACACGACTTGAGCTTTAAAACGGTCTCACAGGCTGGAAACCGACAGAGGACTGTCGGAGTGTTGGAGTCATCGTTTATTTCATGACCTGGACGGTGGCGAAGGCGCTGAACGTCACCTTCTTCGGTTCATGATTGCACTGGGATTCTCCAACATTTCTTTTGTTATTTTTGACGATTGACCTAAGATGACCACTCTGCGTCGTCGTGGTGTTCGAGGGAGGCTGGGGTTCCAAAGAAGTGTAGAACCTGGAGGGCGAGTCTCCCCAGCTGTTCCTACGATGCGCTGATATATGCGTTGGGTTGCCAACCACTGACGTTCCCAGCTCCCGGATCTTCTGGGAGAGCCCGAAGAATCGGTTCGACAGGGAATTGCTCGGGGGCGGAGGAGGAGTATCTACATATCGGTAAGCCATGGGGCGGCGAGCGGGTGCAGGGGGGCTGCGGGTCCGTGCGTGATTCCTGCCTGCATCGCTGCTCCGACTCCTCCTGGGATGCTGCCTCGGATAACTGATCACGTCTCTATTCCACGGTTCTGGGGGTCCTCTTGGAGGGGCAGGCTGGTTCACCCATCCCGCAGGGAAGTGGTTGAGCCACGTCGGGGGAGGCGGGGGAGGAGGAGGAGGGGACGGCGTCGACGCAGGATCGACAGACACCCGGACGAACTGCCCTCGGAGAACGGAGTTAGCCCGGGGGTTCGTCGGAGGCGGCTGCGGAGCAGGGTTGTTCTTCAGCTTCCTCAAGAACCTCCGGCGCTCTGGCCTGAGGGGCGCGGGCTCCGGAGGCGTCGGCGACGGCGGTGAGATGGTCACGTCGTCCTTCTCGAAGCGCTGGCGCCGTAAAGTCGACACGGTCGACGGTTCCACGTCTGCCCTTATGACGCCGTCGATCTCCTTGTGGATCCTCGTCCGGTTTCGTGAAGTGGTGACCGATTGCTCGAGTATATTACCTACATCGGGCGTGGAGATGCTGATTATACTGGAGGGTCCGCAAAGGCCATCAACATCGTTTTCAGCATCATCGGTATTGAGACCCGCGGCTAAAGCAACCGTGATGTGGGTCACCCCGTCCAGATCTGTGCGTTGGAGGTTAAACCTAGGCTCGGTCACAGGCGGCTGCAATGCAGTTAAATCCTTTCTTCTAAAGCGACTCTCCAGCCGGACTCTTCTGTTGAGCTCCTGGTACTTGGAACATAACCTCCGCACGTTCTCCTCGCTAGTGCATTCGAAAATCAGGGCTTCTAGACTTCCTGTGTTACCCGCGGGTATATTTACATCAGCGCCGTCGTCCCTGGAGCGGTTCCTCCGCACTGGGCCTGAACGACGCACTACTAGAACTAGATTCCTAGGAAAGCCAGGGTCTACGTGGCAGAAGACCACGTCCTGGAAAGTGAACGTCTCCCGGGGAGGGAGTGGAGAGGATCCCGCGGCAGCAGCAGCGGCGGGGTCCGGCTCGTCCGTGTCGGACGCCCCGCTGCTGTTGGCGCTGTCGCTGTTCGTGGAGGCCATGGGCGCCACGGCCGCCTTGGCGAACACGTGGTCGTTTACGAGGCAACACGACGACGCCTCGCTGGCGGAATCGTCCGACTCGAAGCCCTCGTCGTCGACTCTGCGACGTGGGCCGGAGTTCGCGGGGGATGACCTGGAGGAGGACGCGGGAGCGGTCACCGCTGGTGGCGCGGCTACGACTGGGTCGCGCTGACCGACCAACTCGACCCCGGTCTCGGTGCAGTGGAGCGCGTACCGGCGACCTGCATCGCCAACAAAAACAACGGTGAATTTCGCCTCACTTGACCCAATCATCCACCCACATGCACGCTCGATACCTCCCACCTCGGCGGACTTCGTACGACTTTGTAGGAAAACACGTCTTTTCTCGGTTTCCAATGTACGCTACTGAAATTATGACAATCCAAATGTTATCCCATTCTTTTACAAAAAATAATCCTCAGTCATGAGGTCATCCACATATGTCTCAACCCCTCGGAAAGTAATTTCCTTCATGGGACACTCATCCGAGATGAGGCTGTTACATTCCTTTCAGCATTCACAATCCTGTCAATGATCTAAACTACCGGTACGGCAATAGTTTGATCTTTTGAGCGGTCAAATGACAGTGTCTTCCCCAAGCACATTTTTTAATCTATTCGCACCAACGGGGTCATTAAGAAAGAAGGAGGACAGAAACGAAGACGGTAAAGGCGTGTACACAGCGCGATTCCCACAAACGTCAATTAGGATTTCAGTTGAAGACAGATTGAAGACAGGCGCCTTATCAAACAGTGTGAAAACAACGGTCAAGGAATAAATCCGGCCAGGAAGATATTTGAAAAAATAAGAAAGTATAATGGTGAGAGTACCGGACGTATAAAAACAGCGGGTGAGCTCATTAGGTTATAGTCTTCCTTCACACATTATGAACAGTTTCGGTCAAAAAAGAAAACAAAGTGAGTGGGATTTGTTACAGAAGTGAAAGGGATGAGAAATAAAATTTCCTTCGATAGTTGTAATCATTGGCAGTTCGTTGGGACTGCAATAAGATAAAGCACAGCTAACTGAATCCCACTAAAAATATTTTCGTACAAATATTACTCTAGCTTAGTATTCTTTATATTAGCATCCGAATCCCCTAGTGGAACCGAAGATGATTGCCGCAATCAGGTAGAAAAAGGACATTCATTTTCTTGTAAACGGAGGACACCGTGACACAGCGATGGCGTGGCGGCGGGCGGTTAAGGCGCACGCCTCTAAACTAAGGTGAATTCATGCTCTCTTTGATTTGAGCTAGTTTGGCGTACGAACGGAAGAGCTTGTCCAAACAGAAGATTGGTATCGAGTTGTAACGTGTGGCTGGCATGGCGGACCGCCACGCTGCGCTCCTGCCTACCTCACCATCTGATAAAAACCTTCCTTGCTTTTGTTTCGCGGCGTGCGTCTTCCTTCCTCCTCTGTGGGATATTTTGCATTCGTTGGGATGAAAAACTTCTCAGCCAAATGAATTGGTCCACGGTTATGCGTGTGAGGAGCTCAAGCGGTGCATGTGAGTGAGGAGGCGCAGTTCCGCGACCCACGTCTCGAGATTTTCCTTTTTGCGATTCGCATTCGTTTTGCGGCAAAATTTGAATCGCCAAATTTTGAGGAACCAAAACGTAGATTGACAAAGGTTCATACCAAAATTCGATTGCTTGGAGTAGTAGCTTGGTAAATTAGATGGCTTGGATTAGTAGCTTGGTAACTCCGATTATTGCTTGAATTATTAGCTTGGTAACTTCGATTTCTTGGTAAGGTTAGCTTATACAGGGATGCGGCAAGGTTTTGAGCAAAAGCAGAAAGTTGAGTCTAAGGCTGAATCCGTTTGAAGCAACCCACAAGACATTTTCACCAACAACAACCAGGCGTTCAGGACATAAATCATGCCAGTGGAGTAGAAGCTAAAGAAGTTACAGGCCTGAACGACCACGCAAGTACATATCACAGCAACCCCCAAAATCTACGTTAGGCTACAAGCGTTGCATTCTCAAGACACACTGTGTTTTCCTAATAGAAATGGGGAAATGAGCAGTTACAAAAGTAGTCCAGCCTCATTGCAGTCAGCAAAACTAGACCAAAGCGCAGCTCTATTGAGTTATCATTCCTTCGAAATGACCAATGCAGTCCCCTTTTCTAACTTGATATCCTACTAGAGAACTTTTACCCTAAATCAGAGCGATTCTGATTAGTCTATAAGACTTAATGAACGGGCTCGCAATCGTGCACAATAACACGGTTGAAGTGTTACTGTCTTAAAGTCAACAAAGCGACAATGTTTTTGGTTCAAGCTATTGTAAGTGTTAAGTTCGACGAATCATGGCATATGTAACTGTTAACGATTCCTACCTTTGTTTCCCACCTGGTTTGGGAAACTCGAATGAATGCTCTAACAATAAAAAGTTAATCAATTAAAAATTTTATTCTGGAATGTTGCAACAGAAAGGATTTCGAAAACACTGGTCCTCTTAAATAAAGATAATGACTTGCTTAAATTATATGAAGTTTCCTTGAAACGAGAGGGGCTTGCAAATAATGAGAAAAATATTTGAGAACAATATTCCGAAGATTATAACTATAGAGACGAAAATCCTCTGAATAAAACGGAAAATATCTTAAATGAGAAGAAAAATAATAGAACTCTCCAAATATTCTCTCAAAACGAGAATTTTCTAAGATCCAGAGAGTCCTCTAAAAAGTCATAAAAATATGTAATAAAAGAAGAATGCTAAAAAAATTCCCTATATAGAAAAAATCTTTTAAAGAGAGGGAAATCGTAAAAAAATAATAGAAATCTTTCAAAAATAATATAAATCTGTTTTTTTTTTAAGCCTTAAAAATGGGAAAAGTATGCGTTTCTCCGAATCAAATAAATGAGAGGAATTCTAAAAAAAATCTCTTTTGACGCAACAAAATAATTTTTTTCGTGATACGCTTTAAACTATGACTAAATTTTGACTAAAACACAATATTTACAATTGGAGGAACCCTTAATCTAACAATTATTATTGTCGATTAGGTCGTCGTCCCCTGATTGTAGGAAACATTTTCTCGAAATGGGTTCAAGATTTTCCTTCAACGGCGAGCCTAAACGTAAGAGCGATTTCCCTAAAGGAAAAGTTGAAAACAGGACGGGTTTTCGATTCGAGCGCCATCCATTACGTAAGGCCTAGGAAACCAATATAAAAATGAAATATAATATGTCTGCATTTCCGGTAAGGATGTCATTGACCGGATGTCGCAGTGGCATATTTCAGAGCATAGAGTGTGAAAAGGCTTTCACACACGGAAGCTAAAGTAGCGGCTAATTTCTCAAACGCATCGCTGATCGACTTTACCTCGTAAACAGCGAAACCTGACATGATAACCCAACATCAGCAGGAATCACACATTGCACTTATATCCAATAATCTATCATCTATGATCCGATTTCCTGACGCAACGCCGCAAATATTAATGTCCATGGTGTAACTTTTGAGCAAGTGTGTACGATGCTAATACACGAAATGCCTCGTCATGCATGTTGTGGAGTAATAAATCAGCGACGGCAGAGTGCAAGTGAGCATTGTTCGATGACTTATTGATGATTAAAAGTGGGCTGCACATGCAACACTGTGTTGACATGAAGGTTACATATTTTGAAGACTGGAACTAAAAAGAATATTTCATTTATTTTAGTTAGTTTTCGGGAGGTAATTCTCCAAAAAAGCTTAAAAAAAAGATTGTTCGCCGATTCTCTTTTGATGTCTATTGAAAAGTCTATCTCAAAAACTCGGACGACATTGAAACGACATTGAGATCGTCTCCTGATGACGACTAGGTAGCAACGAAACTTCAAGTCATCATCATTTAAACTTATTTGTGAAAATGCGACTTAATGAAAGAGTCTCGGATAACAACAAAGCATGGTCTTTGGAATGCACATCTTCTTCGGGCATGATAACAAACCCCTATATTCGCTAATGATTTTTCCTCCGTTTTCTAACTTCACTTTTTTAAGTAATCACATGATATTCATAGGGCGGGCTTATTGATCAAGAATCAAGATCAACGTCTCAACTTCGTGTAGTAGAAGTAAAAATAAGCCACTTTTAAGGAATCTCATACGCATGAGACCCTATCTTCAAAGCGTCTATAGCGACGCAAAAAAAAAGGAAAAAGAGAAGCGGGTACGCCTTAGAAAAAATGAGCCAAGGTCAGACATTTTTAACACTCTCGTTCAGTGTCAATAAGTTTAAGTTTCATGAGCATTGTGCATTTTTAAATTTAGGCCTTGCATTCTTAAGCAGAAGACACTGTTCCACCTTTCGTTGTCAAACCGAGTGGAGCAGCGAGGAGACTAAGGCATAGGGCACGAAAGCGAAAGGTGAATGCAAAAATAAATGACCAATTCCGCAAACAGTTAAATTGAAGCTACGACGGAATAAGTGCTAAGCCAGCAAACCTTGCCTTCTCACCAAATCGTAACCTTCACCACCAACCCTTGTCCTAAAACCCAAAGCTGTCTTTCAGCAGCATTTCACTGCCGCTCCACTTACCTAGTCGACCGCCGGGTCGAGTCCCGGTGCGTCCACGAGCTGCCACGGACTGCAGGAGTCCCGCGAGGGCGTCAGCGTGGACGGCGCCCTCCAAGGGCTCGCGGCTCAGGAGCGTCGCGTCCATCTCCACGGCCGCAGGGCTCCCCGAAGGGTTCCGGTTTAACGGCATCCTGCCTGATTAGGGTAGAGGGCGCCTGAGGCGGCTGCAAGGACCGGAGCACCTCATCTCCTGAAACAGAAAAAAAGTGCGTCTTCTAAGATCCAGACCGCCGTTTCCGTTAATGGCTCATTGTGACTGAAATTCCTAGACTTTCAGGGAATCTCAGAAATCGGTAGAGTGTTTCCGAATAACAGATAATGCTCTGTTTTGTTATGTAGTGACGTTTTCGGTGAATAAAATTTTGTTCCTTACACAGTAAGTCAAGTATTCGTTAGAGATAAACCTTCGTGCCCGATGTTTTTTGAAAGGGTGTTGCTATCGACATGCAATAATTTAGGGAGACTTGAACGCACGTGGGCAACCTAATGCATTTTAAATGGAAGGTGACTTGAGCGCGCGGAACCAACCTAATACATTTTAAATGGGGCAGTCGGGTCAATAGACACTCCCTTTTTAATTTTTTTAAAATATACATTTTTAAGAACATTCCTTTATTTTTATAGCGTTTCCCCCGACAATCATTTCTGATGCAAGTAAAATTTTCTTGGTATACAGGCGTAACAATTTTTTTCATGCCGATAGAAATTTGTTTCTTACCCCAAGAATGTTTTGCTTACTGGAAGAAAAAAAAATGGGGCAAGAAAAATACTACGTCACTATATTTAGAAAAAAAAAGAAAAAATACCTAAAAACTAAAAAAAAATACTTTTAAAAAAACTTAAAGAAAAACTTTTTAAAAAATTCAAAAAAAATGGCACCAAAAAACTTTTGTGAGTCGTCTTTCTGATGATTGGAGCAATGCTTCCATCCCATGCAAAATGAAAAGTGAGGTTAGGTAAAACGAGCGGAAGTTGGGTAAGGGTGGATACAATAGGTCAAGTTTCCGATTAGGTAAGGCAAGGCTACGTTCATTCTGATAAGAAGAGGAGAGGAAGGGTGGGGTTGGTTTACTATGCCTTTGCGCATACGGAAACGGCGTTTGACTGGAAACAATATCGGATCGGAAAACGAGAAAGCGTCGCTTTTCCCTTGTCGACAAAAACGTTATTATGGAATGTGATCGTGCATGAATCGGACGACGGCGGCGGTGCCTTGCCGTTGGCCGTTAGGCTGGCCGTTGGCCGTTTTGTGAAAACGATCCGCTGTCCTATCCCGACAGGTGAATAGTTCACCGTCGACAACAACGGCCAGCAAACTACGTTCCGCCGTATCGCCTCATCAAACGTGTGCCCCTTTAATCAATCGAAAGGATTTTACGTTTACGGCAAAGCGCAAGACGTATATACGCTGCCTTCTCGATTCAACTATCAGCCTCGATGAAGTTTCATCTTACAATTAGACTAGCGACAACTTTGATTTATTTCGAACTCGGATAAACTTATAAACAATAATGTTTATTACAGTTAATTCAATGGAACTTCTTTCTTCGCTACCCAAAAATTTAATTGGAATACCTACATAAAGGATAGGCATGGTAATTTTATCCAGTTTGCGTGTTAACACGTTTTTAATTTCCTTTCAAAATTGACCGATTAATAAATATCTCATTGGAAAACTCTCGAACAGCCCTTTTGAATGGCAAGGCAAAAAAAATTAAAACGACAAAAATGACTAAATCATTGGCTTTGCCCTCTTAGCCCCCTTCATAGTGGTTTGATTGGCTGTTCATGATCCAAAGCAAATATTCACCTTTCAAAAAAATCAAAAATCTTTTCATAAGGCGTGTATTTAAAATGGCAAAGAACCTGAACCTAACCCACTAATCCTTCCAGATCCTTATTACCATTTTGCAAATTTTTGACCCGGTGTTTTTTCTAAATTTTCTGGAAAGAAATCGGCTGATTTCAAAAAAGAAATAATGAAAAAATAAAGTTATACCAAAATTCGTAAATCTTTTTATCTGATTGTGAGTCAGTTTTTGAATGGTTTGAGCGTTCGTCTAAACCCGTTTGCGCATTCTCCGAAACCAGTGATTTTTAAGCAAAGTCTCGTCATCGATAGAAAAGGATTTTTTTTAAGATAGCGAAATGCGGGCTTCTGCGCGTGGGTGTGCATCCGCCTCCAAAAAGCGCAGAATCACTTCAACCGCAATTCGACGTCGCCATAAATATTTCAACGTGACAATAGAGGGAATAAACTTTATAACCGAGTGATTTCTTCCTGGGTTGCATAAAGAGAAATTGAGACGAGGCGAACGATCTTTCGAGTGTCACTTCTTGCAAACCGAACCCAACATCAGATGTATCAGAGAATAAGATCTTTTTTTAGTAACAAATTTTAGAGCAAAAAAAAAATTACCAATTTTCTATTTCCTTATATATTTTCTGAGGAACAATCAAAATATGTTTTAAAGTGA
>Ga0058701_10003574_pt1 | contig 12355 bp, 8 predicted proteins | sample AgamicOrMae_FD_97039 | JGI IMG/M metagenome (GOLD analysis project Ga0058701, IMG submission 97039) | Agave microbial communities from Guanajuato, Mexico - Or.Ma.e | ecosystem: Host-associated > Plants > Phyllosphere > Phylloplane/Leaf | place: Guanajuato, Mexico | collected 2012-06-04
GCTCAGGGGCGCCGAGAAGTAAGCGGCATCAGGCTTGGCGACAGCCGAGCGGAGCGAGGCACAAGGCACTATACCAAAACTTGGTATACCGCAAGAGGCTTGCTTATAGTTTGGGCAAGGTTGGATGCCTTTTGCCTCGATCCGCTATCTCTCCGCTCGGCTTGGCGACGGAGGGTAGCACCAAATTTAAACCAAAAGGTTTAAAAAGGCTACCTTAAAAATTACAGTGTAGAAAGCCTTGAAGGGAGAAAGGCGACAATTTGTTCCCGCGCTGTGTGCTGATTGGTGGCATGCATGAAACCAGCAACGCCGATTGGTGGGATGCAGGGTTGACGTCGCAGTTGACGTCTCTCTCCCTACGAGGCTCTCTAGTTCCACCCTTCAAGTCGCTTCAACAGTCATGCATAACGTAACCTAACCCTAGTCAACCTAACCTTACTCGGTTACTGCCGACGGGAAGTCTCCCTCAGATATTATTTCTGATTCCAAGAAAAAAAAATTCCGTACTACAAGATTTTTTTTCTGCCAGAAAATAATTCTTGTGCCAAGAAAAAACTCTTGCCGCAAGAAAAAAATTGACTTGTCTCTATATCAAGAAAAAAATTTGGTATCAGAAAACATTTCTAAGGAGACTTGCGGTGAGAGTCGATCGGAACGGAAGCGAAGTCTTACTGCTCAGCTTATGCAGACTTACTTGTTAGTTTCTAGCGGGATTTTGCGGTTGCGGATGTGCTCGTAAATCTCACTTGTCAGTGTCGCGTATGTCAAGAAGTCTTTTAAATGTAAATGCAACATGATCAGGTTCCTATGTTAAAATAACTGGTAGGCTATTAAACTTTACCGTCGTCTTGAAAAACCGGTTTAACTGGGCCAAAATAAATGCCAATGACTTCTTGTAAATATTTTCCGTCTCCTTTTTCTTTAGCTCTTTCCTGTTGAATACCAATCAACATCGTTTGATGAGGAACACATTTTTTCAAGAGAGTAAAGCCCTCTTTTGATGTATTTTATTTGCGATTTAAGGTCGTCACTAACGCTGCGTGTTTTAATTCCAATACATTGCTCGCAACCAATTTTCATACACCTTCCTTATTCATATTTGTGTATGATGTCAACAAAAAATGAGACTGCAAGTTTGCTTTATAGTTAAACTAGTCTTACAATACTTCTTATTTGCAACTCTTTTAGCCTTTGTCTCATGTCCCTAAAAGTCGCACCGGTTCTCTCCTTCATTTCCTCAGTTGTCCTTTGTCGTTACGGGAGATAGGCAAAAGGCATTGCATGACTGTCATGAAAGTTGCCTCACACACTTTCCCCGGCAAGTCACTGAGACAAACTAGAGACGGCAGAGTTAAACCCAGTTAATTATTTCTTGCTCGTTGTTTAAAGTCTTATTCCTTTATTTTCATCAAGGTTTATTCACTAATACGCCTTTGTTTTCATAAAACTCTCTTCGTAGCCAATAATTCTATTTTTCGCTTTTACAGGAAGCGCATCCGGTTCGTCTGAAACAAATCCACGTCATAAATGTTCCACCGTTCATCGACAAATGTATGGCATTGGTCAAGCCGTTCATGAGGAAAGAAGTCGGCGCCATGGTAGGTTTCGATCATAGACTGGACACCGGACATTCCACACGTTGAGTGTTAAAAATAGCATTTTCTATCCATCTTGTTGCCTAGCCGAGCGGAGAGACATTCTACATAACCTTGCTTAAGTTAGGTTACGTTACTTGCGTCTCTTTTCTTTTGTCGCTCTGCTCGACTTAACGACGGAACGTAGAACACAACAAGTGTAAAATCCAGCCATCCAATCAGTGTACTGTACAGTACAAGGGCGGCTGAATTATTTTATTTTTCCCAATCTGTGTTGGTATTGCTAATGTATTTAGATAGCGAGAGGCTCCCGCGTTTCAGTCGATTTCAATTATGCAGCCAACCTAAATTCAAAAGAATCAAAAATCACGTTGTTATTTATGTAACAATGAACTTTTGGAATGATCGTCGTTGTAGTATTCTTTATGAAGACGAATTCCCTAAACTTGAGCTGAATACGGTTCCCTCTTTTAAATTAGAGAATTACTAGCTTAAAGTTGTTTCCTCTTTTCAGCTGCATTTCCATCAGCCAGGATCGACCACTTTGTACGAATTTATCCCACAAGAGTTGCTCCCGAGTGATTATGGCGGCAAACAACCTTCAGTCGCCGACCTGAAAGGTGAGCTTTACGTAGGGATCCCTACTGCCAACCTGTGCGAAGAGACTCTCCGTTCATATTTACGTTGCTTTTGAAGTTTTACGAGTGACTAATATTTGACTTTGTTCTTAGCGAAGTGGCGCCGTCTCGTCGAAGACAACAGGAAATTCTTCCTCGACGATCGAGGCTGGAAATCAGACGAGTCGAAAAGAGTTGGACAAAATGGCTACGGAGCAGACCGATCTTTCGGTGTCGAGGGCTCTTTCAGGTCTCTGAAAATTGACTGAAATTGATGAACAAAAGTGTTTTAGTACGCTGCAAATTTGAGAGGTTGGAGTTTACAACGCTTTCGTCACACCTTTCTTTGAAAAGCCGCTCGAATCAAGAGGGCTTGTAGAAGAAGAAGAAGAAACTTAGAGATCGTCAAACCTGATTCCGCTTAAATTTCGGCGGCAGTTACTGAGGAGTTAGCGAGGCACGTAACCTAACCTAACCAAGGTTAACCTAGGAACCTAAACTAGGTTCACCTAACCTACGCAGTTGGGGCTGATACGTATCGTTTGATGAAAAATTGAACCACGGTGGAACATATTAGAAAAAATATAGGATTCCACCTCACTTTACAGTGCGATCCTCTAACTTTTATGAGTTGTTTTGGTTAACTTTCTCGATATATCTATGAATAGCCAAGAGCAAACGAAGGTTGGCGAGATCCTTTCATTGATATGGCTATAGTAGAGTCTCAGTTATACGTCTCTCAGTTGTAAGTCCCACTCGTTTGTACGTCCAGTCCAGTCGGTACAGTCTATCCAGAACACCTGTGTACTGTACATGGCGTTATACAGAAGGTTATTTTCACTTGTACCGGTACGGTACGTCCCTCTCAGTTCTACGTCCAAATTTTTGAGTTCCGACTGGGACGTATAACCGAGATCCCACCGTATTGATAGGTCTGTCATGGAAACTAGCTAAAACCATTTCTTTCGTCGTACACTTCCTTAATAGCTTTAGACGTACCGGAATGTTAGAGACCTTATCACGTTGGTCTAATGAATGCTCATGTTGCCGAATTGAGAACCTTCAAATGTCCAACTGTCGGTATGATTGTTTGAAATGTCGCTTATTTTTAAAAGTTTTTATTGTATTTTTTATAAGTCGCGTCTCGACCATTAGAGGGACAGATCCTCTGAGGCAGGACACGATACTGTTTACGAGTTCTGCAAGTTTAGAGCACACATTTCATACTGTACCCTACAGTGGTGTCAACTTGAGTATCTCTTTTTTTCAATTACGAAAGGACAACGTTCCCATTGTGCTTTCTGTACCAATTTTATTTCAATAATTTCATACATACCAGTATTTCGACAATTGTTCTTGGGGGAACTGACCCATTTTGATTCCATGCGAGCATTGTTACCGCAAAAGGTGTATGATCCTGCTGTTTGAGTTGGACTGGGTTTAGGCAGCCTCAAAATCGAGTCGGCTCTCTCAAAATCGAGTCGGCTCTCTCAAAATCTAGTCGGCTCTTCAAGAGAGTCGTCTGTTATAAACGAGGGTCGCATATCTTTTGATGTTGATCGATGATTGTCCAGAAAGTTGGCTATGATTTGTTTTGTACCTTGGTAACTTGAAGCCCTCCTCCAGTGATTTGACTAGTATTCTAAGTTTTATGTTTTTAACTTGCGTTAGCTTTGAATGTCGCTGTGTTTTGCATTGTAAATAAAGTTGAATTTACCAACGAAATAATCTGCTCAGATAATTTTTCTCCGCTTTAATTCTGTAAGGTCAGCACCGGTTCATGAAATCAATTACTTTATATCGTCTGCGCCTGTCTTGATCCTCTCAGAAAAGGACCTCGGACTTGGGGCGATCTACAATCTACACGCGAATAAAGCGGCTATACAATCACCTAGGCTTGAGACAACCCACCTTGGGTGCCTAAATCGTTCGCGCCGACCTGGGTGGAGCTAAAGATCCTCAAGATTCTGCACTCAAGGATCCTGAGATAATGTCGGGGAATCTCCGGTATGGAAGTCGACAGAGTCTCTTTAAATCAGGAGCGTAGGCAATAGAAGCACGCATGTGTAGTCCACTTTGCCTGTGCTGGACTGATAAGGGGCTCAACGCTCCTGATCACAGCCACACTCGTCCTCGTGGTAGGAAAGAATATGAAATTTTAAAAACTGTTAAGAACATTGTCATTAAAAAGGGCTCAGAAAATAATGATGAACCCCACAAACCGCACATCGATACGATCATCCGATCGCTAAAAAATTGGCGCTGACTTTGCCTGTGACGTCACAATTCATACCAATTTGGTACGAGTTGTGACGTCACTAGCGACTTCAACCTCGATTTTCTAGCGATCGGACGATCGAATCGGTGTGCGGTTTGTCGGGTTCTCCACTGTTTTCTGTGCTCTTTCAAATGAAAGTGTTTTCAAAAAATCGTATTCTTCCCCAAATGATGCTTTACTTTTGTTTTTTCACACTTATGATTTCTTTTTGATGACCGTTGCCAATCCATTTAGGAAGCAGGAAAATGTCCCATGTTTATTGATGAATTCCGTCGCTCGCATTATTTAGAACTTCACGCACGGCTGCTCTGCCTGAAAGGTTCGACAAACACCAAATCGCTTGCAGCCGCGTGTCTTCATGCCAGCAGTGTTTGAACTTCGCGCCACCCGGTGACGTCAGCGCCACTCGGATCTCGATCCCATAGAAGGCTGTGCCTTGAAAATTCAAATTTTTATTTACATCTGGCTGGTCACATCAACAACAAACGAGTGAAATGTCTGTCACAGAAACTTTTTTGGATCGTTTAAAACATGGTAAAGAATTTTCCTGTAACTATTTACCGTACGTTCAAGAGACTGAGGCATACGTTACATGTGGATGCTATTTGTATTTTAGGGAACTTTTCAAAGGACTTTTTTGACGCCGGTTTATCAAACGTCCAGGGAAGGCTTACAGATGGATTGCCACCTGATATTTTGGAATCCTTTCTGGATGTTATCTTAAAATCCAAGCTCAAAGGTTTGTATCTCTTTCTATCCTCTTAGTAAATATTGGTTAATGGTCTGCTGTACCTGTACTATGACTTCCCTACAGTGACAATTGCTTTGGTTACAGTTCTCTTATTTCACGGTTACTTGTCTATATTTTCAGTACATTTTTCTACAAAATTGGTCGGATGTCTAATACCAGAACATGGGATTGGCAATAACACTATTGATAGAGTACTGTCATGGATTCTCTCAAATCATCGAAAGAAACCAGTATCTCTCCTTACTGCTTTGCTGCGTTGGCTTATTGGTAAGTCATCAATTGCAGCTTACTCCCCCATAAAAAACTCAAAGTGTTGTTTACATGTGCTGAGACCTTTTTATGATATCCTACAGGCGTGGTGGAATATGGTTTGGCAGATAAGAGTTGTGTAGACAAGTACTACGAAATAATTTGGGGAGTTTTGAAGAATGAAAAACTGGTAAGATTATATTATCTATCTGCTTGTATTGATTTTAGAAATTATATTTCTGTAAAATTGTACCTCAACAGAAATCAAGCAGTTTTAGCCAATGTGTTTGTCATGTCTGCAGGAGAGGGTTACATGTCATCTGATTTATTTGCTCACCTGCCCAGAAGATGTCTTCAGAGGAAGAGTTCAATATGTTCTGAAAATGCATGAACGTAATGGGAATGCAAGGCATACGATGGCTCTTCTGAGGTAAGGTAATAAGTAATAAACAGCCTGTGTGTAACATATGTGCAAAAAATAATTTTGTTCTTCTTAACAGCCTTTTTAAATCATACAAACCAGAATATGTACCTGAAAGAGTTCAAATGAGAAATCTACGAGCGGCATTCATGACCCTACCACAAGCACTGGAAAACTACTTGAAGCAAGCTCAAGAAAGGTTTCATAATTCTGCCAGGAGAAATAATTTTGAATGTGTCTGGAGCAGACCTTTTGTTAATCAGGTACTTTCCCAATATATCTACTAGACTGCATCATCAAACTCTCGTGTCTCACTGCGCCATGATTTATATGTTTGTAGAAAATCATTCCTGATGCAGCGTATGTTCATCTTGGATCTGATCAATACCACGAAAAGAAGAAGAAAGTTATCCAGTGTTTAGAGTATGTATCTCTTCTTCTGCCTAAGCGTATGTGCAGTTGTTAATTAAAACCACCTTTTCCATACTTTTTCACAGCAAGAAGAGTCTTCTACATCACCAGCAAAGCATAGAGATGCCTAGTAGAGTTTTAACACTGCTTCTGAATGAAGGGGGTGTTCATTTACTTGCAACCCAAAACTCATACGTTCATGTACGATTTTCGTATGTCGTCTACTACACACTTCAGAATGGTGAGTTTCAGGGTAGAGTGAAAAATGCTAGCTCGGAGGAGATGACTTGGAGGAATGGCGCGTCTGAAATTTGTTATACAGCTAGTCATTTTTTATTATTTGATTAACCGCATTCTTTTTTTTTTTTTCAGTGTTCATCGAACGAAGAGTTGCTGTTAAGCAGCGCGAATGCGAACATTTTCTCAGGCAACTCGTTGATTTGGAAGATTACATGCAGCAAGGTATCCCAGTTGTATCTCGTTTCCTGTTTGAATACATATGCACCTGGGATGGGCTGGAGTACAGAGAATGCATATACAGACTACTGGAAAGGATTACATTTAAATCATTTGACGGTAAGTTGGAATCTTCTTGTAGAGCTTAGCGTCCTTCACTGTAAATAATTCTTGTGACCAAATATCAACTTTTCTCAGCCTCACTTTTTACTGCCTGAAAAGAAAATTTTCATTTCAATCATTTATGTCAATTTTCAATTCTTTTTTCATTAAAATGTGCTGAATCGATGTATTAACGATCGCTGTTTTTTTTATGACAAGGGCTCGTAGGAAGTGATACTTTTTTCATTAATTACGATGATGCTATAAACAGGCTGTCCACCGAACCAAAGATCCTAAAAAACATGGAAACGTCAGGAAATTTTGAAACACCCGTAAAAGTCAGGGATTTTCGTAGATGCGTCCAGAAAAAACCTTTTTTTGTTCCAATATTTTTTACTGGAATCTCGGATTTACAATTAACGAGCGGTTAGTCATCAGAATTTGGGATTTCTTTGTACCGTTTACAGTTAAAATACATCAAAATAATAGGTCTGGAAAAACACGAAATTCATTCTAGAAAACCCGAAAAAGTCGGGGAAAAAGTCGTTTTCGGTGGACACCTTGTCGCTAAGTTTGGAAATGTCTCTACGGCAATGTGGGGCGTGGTTGGATCGAATTCGTGAACGGTTCACTATTATGCGGATAGTTTGCGGATATTATGTCCTCAAAATTTGCGGATATCATCAGGCTGTTGCACGATACATGCGAAGCAACTTTTCAGATTGCTAATTGTCTTCGTTTTGTTTTCCAGATTTGAAGGTTTTTATACTGGACTATTTGAATACTCTCTTCATATCTGGTAGTGTTGAAGAACAATGCGTCATCATTCGTACTTTGAGAGTTTTAGTCTTCAACTTGGTAAGAACTGTATATGGTTTCCGTTATCAGTCTCGCATAATCGGAATCACCTCAGAGTTATATCAGAATTTTTGGATTACGTCCTTTTTATGAAAAAATAGAAGTGTTTGCCTAGAAAAGCTTTGTCTTAAGTAACCCGTCGTGATATTCGTACGTTTTGCATCCGTTCTACCAAAGAAAAACCTTTGCAGACCTGTACGTTGGCATTTTCACATGGCTCAAAAAATTTTTGCAGTCTATGAAACAGCTTTTTTTTTTTCGTGGAAGGTTTCCGTTGGTTGCGTGGCGCCGGCAATGTAATTTTTTGGCACATGCACTGTTTTTTCTTTTTAAGTGATGTGACATATTTATTTCCGCTCTGCAATGAAGGAACTAGGTCCGGGCCATCTCTTAGCCTTAATTATTTGCTACTTTCCAATCTAAACCAGCTCTCATAATACACCCGCACCGGTTGAACCTCTCAATCACCGGCCTCTTTCACCAGGCATTTAGCCAGCCGTTAAACTTACCACCGTGACAGGAAGTGGCGATTTAAGACCTCGAAATTGAAGTATCGTGAAGTGTAGACGTCTGGAAGTCCCAGTCTGTGTAGGACTTGCACAATATCTCATTTTGGACTTGCATCAATCGTCGGTTTTTCTCTCAAAGCTAACTTTTTCTGATGTTTTCAGTTCAACCAAAAACGGCGAGCGGGAGAACAAGAGAATCCATTGACTTTTCTTGGAGTGAACCCTCTTGATGCTGTGGATTTGGATACTTTCCTATCACAGCTGACCAGTTACGTCGGTGAAATGTGCCGGAGAGGTCTTCAAGCCACTCACGGACACCCCCTTCTCCTATACGCTTGCATAGATTTCTATGATTTGGTAGGTTTTGTGGTCTCAAATCTCAAACAGTTCGCAGTTGTCTTTCACTTTTATTGTTTGCGAATATTTATTCATTATCAGGTTGCCGAAGTGGAAAATCACAAGAGCTCTTGGTCTATAATCCCGAGGGCGTGTGTGTACCGATGCCTTCTAGGCCCATCAACTTCAATGATGTCGCGGACGAGCGACCTATTGCTCAAGTATGTGGTGTTTCACTGTTAACGTGTCCTTAAAAATCAGAGACTAATTAATCTTCTTTATTTAGGTACTACCAAACATACGAGGAGATTAAGAAGACTAGTCAGCTAAATCTGTTTGAAGCTGAAATGTCTCTACTGGAGGAATATTCATGTGACATGTACAACTGCCTAGTCAATGATAAGGTACGTAGCAGATCTCATCCCTATATGATTCAGAGAATTTCATTTCTCTGAAGTAGGTCTAGTTCTATTTAGTTTTGTTTATAGGCCCTGTGTTGTAACTTACAAGGGACTACAGATTGGTCTCTGGAAATTTTAAGAAATAACTTGTGGAAGGGAAACGATGAAAACGTTTGGACTTCAAATGATCCGTTTATCGAAGTTCTTGACTTTTTCCTCGCTCTGTTTCACAAGAATTATTTATGTGGTTTTGATCATGTATTCAGTTACAAAATTTAGGCAACTCCCCGACCGTCTTCTTTACCTCTCCCTTCGTACATTTATTGAAATATAGACACACGACCGTCAACGCGACTAAGAGAAAGTTTCGAATCCAGGAAGTCCTCAACTAAATATTCAGTTACTTGTGACTGGGATCATTGGTGATTCTTTTGGTCGAACATTTACCGGTTGTACTCCGTATGAGAGGAACATTTCAACCCAGTTTACTCCCTCGAGTTTACAAATAATCTCTTTAGACTTAAGTCCCGCAGTTTGTCGTGCACAAACTAATGTGAGACATGTTTTGCAGGCTCTGTCGAAGGCCAGCCAAGGTTATATTTTCGAGAATTTACCTAAAAACGCCTTGTGCAACGGAGATGGGACCTTTAGTGTAACCTCCACCGTTATTATGGGTTCTTTGATAGCGTATGTGAAAGATTCCACAAAGTCGGATTCTGTTGAGGTAAGATGAATCTTGCATGATTTATCGTAGAGACATATATCTTTTTTGATCGTATTTTTCTCCAAGTTTTTACTATTTCTGATTTTTTCCCCTCTTTTTTCAGGAGTCCGTTCTCATCGCCTTCAGGGCCATCTTCAATGGCCTTTGTGAATACATGGATCTTGTTCTAAAAAAAGTCGAACGTTGACTCTTTGTTCGAACACTTTGTATTGTACAAAACGCTGTAATTATATATTTTCTAGTTGAAGACTTTGTTCTTATTTACCCACGGTTTTAATCGCCCTTGACACTGACATCAGTCTGAAATATTTTTGATGATATTCTCGGCCGACAGTTGGTGTGCTTGAAAGCAAGAACTTGTTTGTGCAACAATCTAGGTTCGAGCAAAGTCCTGTTCCTCGTAGTGCAGCGCACTTGAAGAGCGAAAATTTCTTCTGATCTAGTCTTACATGCCATACGTCATCAAAGCGTTTCCTATTTAATCATTAAATTTAATTAGTTTTCTCAAATTTTGTAAATGCTACGAAATATTGATAAATTCTCAGCGGCTCTCTCCCTCATACTTCCGTAAGCACCACGTCGTAAGTTAAATTAATTAAGATTTCCCGCTATTTTAGTGTTTTACTTGCTCGTTGGGCCCATTGCCCTCCCGCCTTTCACGCAGTTTTTCAGTGGCCATTGTACGCGCGCGGATTTTCTCAACAACTCTCAACGGACATGTCGTATCTTGTTGAACGCGAATCAAACATGTGTAATTTATTAAGAGACCTTAAATAAAGTGACAAATTTGTAAAATTGATTCTCAATGATGATTTAGTGCTTGCGCTCGTAATAGCTGTCATGCTCGTCGTATATTTGTCGTTTCCGTCGGTTAAGAGTTAACCTCAAAACAATCACTTTCATTTCATTTTGACCCATAAAATTTTGTTAAAAGATGTCAGGCACAAGTGGAAGAGTTGTGACTTTGATTGACATGGACTGCTTCTATTGTCAAGTTGAAGCAAGGCTCAATCCTGTTCACAAAGGGAAACCCCTGGCTGTTGTGCAATACAATCTATGGAAAGGGGGAGGGTAACTATCATTCATGAGACTTGCGTTGGTCCTAATAAATGAATTATGGTTGATTTGTAAGTGTTTCTCATTATTGTTTACAGCATTATTGCTGTCAACTATGAAGCAAGGGATAAGGGAGTTACAAGGGGAATGCGTGGTGACCAAGCTAAACAGATGTGTCCTGATATAGTACTGGTTTCAGTAGCCTCTGTCCGAGGGAAAGCAGACTTGTCAAAGTAAGTAGCAATCTGTAGTGTACTCTGATAGTCGTCACTTATTATGTAATAAGTGGTTTATTCATGTTTCAGGTATAGAGATGCAGGGAAAGAAGTTGTTGAAGTCTTCAAAGAATTTTGCGAGTGTGTTGAGCGAGCCAGCATTGATGAAGCTTATCTAGACTTGACTCAAGCTGTAGAATGTAGACTCCAGAAGCTGCAGAATAGCAGCTCTTTCATAAAGGCTGAACAGTTACCCTCTACATTCATTGTCGGGTTTTGTCCTGATAAATCAAATGCAGAAGGTAAGTTAAAGGCCATGAAACAGTCCAAGCTTTGTTTATAACAGATGTAATATACTGTTTTTGTGTTCTTACAGAAACTCGTATATTAGGATTGACCGAGTTTTTGGAGGACCAAAGGTTTAACCCAGAGACACTCCGGTTAGCAGTGGCAGCAGCTCTTGTAGAAGAACTTAGGGCGGAAGTGCTCAAGCGCACAGGATTTCATTGTTCAGCCGGGATTGCTCACAATAAGGTATGATTGCCTAAACCTAATCCCTAAATGCATAATTTTTCATTGAATCATGCTGTACTACCTGTGCTTTTACGATAGGTCCTGGCCAAGCTAGTTTGTGGCATTCATAAACCACAACGGCAGACGGTGCTCCCTGCCTCCTGTGTAGAGCAGCTGTTTTCTGCTCTGCCAGTTCGCAAAGTAAGAAATTTAGGAGGAAAATTTGGTAAAAAAGTAGTTGAAGATTTGGGCTGTGAAACAATGGGGGATCTTGCAAAATTTACCAAAGAGGAACTTCAACAGAAATTTGATGACAAAACTGGGTAAGTATCAAAAGTAATACTTAGTACATTTTGGTTGTGACAAAAATTTTAAATCTGTAATTTCAAGGTCATGGCTGTATGAGCTCGCACGAGGCATTGATAGTGACCCAGTCACTCCTCGTCTTATACCAAAGTCCATTGGGTGCAGCAAGAACTTTCCTGGAAAAAATTCTCTCAGAAAGAAAGAAGAGGTTGAGCACTGGATGGGAGAACTTTGTGGCGAGGTAGCAGATCGCCTTTCTCAAGATATACAAGAGGTAAGCTCCGTCACTTACAAGCCACTGTTGCATATGTGTTTGCCCGCTTGTATTCTGCTGAATGATTTTTATAATAATATTCGGGTCAGAACCTCGTAGTACGTTATCGGCATAAAGCTTTTTGGCTTAATCCCAGCTTTTGGAGTAGGCTTTGCTGATCCTGTCAACTATTGCACCACCATGAGACCAGGAAAAGCTCCCAGTAACAAGTAAATATTCTCATAAATTAGCGTTCAGTATGGAAAGAGATTGTAATATGGACTGAAAACAAGCACCATCAGCA
>Ga0058701_10003575_pt1 | contig 12353 bp, 7 predicted proteins | sample AgamicOrMae_FD_97039 | JGI IMG/M metagenome (GOLD analysis project Ga0058701, IMG submission 97039) | Agave microbial communities from Guanajuato, Mexico - Or.Ma.e | ecosystem: Host-associated > Plants > Phyllosphere > Phylloplane/Leaf | place: Guanajuato, Mexico | collected 2012-06-04
CATAGGTCTATTTTGAATAATAATGAAAATACATACCGCCGTTCTGTGTCTACCAAAGCAAGGTGGAACATCCTTAAACTGAGGTTTCGCCTTTACTGCGAACCTTACATTAATTGATCATTTTTTAAGCTCCATTTTTTTAGTCTTATTTATAAATATATTAATTACGTCTAAAGTAACCGTGCTTCCCAATCTAACCATATACCGAGATTTTTTTTTAAGAAATCACTTCAAATATTGCTTTTCATAAAATATTAAGGCCAAGATTTCAACCCATTTAAACCATCTGTTCTTTTTTCCTGGTAAACCGGGGGCGGGAGGACCCTAAAAGGAAACAAAAGCGAAGGTTGGGGTGACAAAGCTCGCGGTTTAAACTTTTCTGAGTTTAAACACGAGTTGAAATTAGCAATGAAAATTTTGATCCTCAGGGTCAGCGTGTCCCCGGCCTAGGATGGCCCGGCCCCGGCTCGGCCCGGCTCGGCCCGGCTCGGCCCGGCTCGGCCCGGCTCGGCTCGGCCCAGCTGGGCCCCGGCTGGGCCCCGGCGTCTTTGTCTGATCACCTTTGATGAGGCCCGCGTTGCGTCGGCCCCTGGGCCGTTCGGCCGGCCCGCTCATGTCATTTATCCAAACGTTAATATTATTGGCCATAGCAGCTTTTATACATTCCACAACGAAGCCATAAAAGGCACAAGGCACTCAAAATGCATAACTGTCCATAGGCCCGGCCGGCACCGGGCCAGGTCGATCCGACCCGAAAGCGGGTCGCTCGACCCGAAAGCGACCGTCATGATATCGAGGACGGTTGCTTTTAATCCGACCCTTGTGACCTTTTCGACTGCCGCAAAAAATAAAAGGAGCGAACCCTTTTGTTCACAGAGCCATCAACTTATCAAAGTTATTTGAGCACGGCGAGGAATAACGGCGCAAGCCGATATTCCGTCCTCCTCCAACACTTGTTCCCTACCGTGACGAATATTTTTGCCATTGGAACCAAAGGGGTAACACATTGCTGGAAATCTGTACACCGGATATCAGACATCGCAGGTATAATAAACGGATATCAAGAGAAAATTGACCAAATGTCAAATAAATGTCCGACAAATTTTATCAGAATATTAAAAAATATCTGCTGGATATACCTAAGTATTAGCCATATATCAGTGGACAGTGATCAGACAGTAAAAAAACTTGAAAAATCGCTGAAAACATAGCCATGTTTCGACCGAATCCAACAGTCGGACACCAAGGATATCAACCAGCTACCGGATATGAAGGCCTTTAGTACACCCGATATCAAGAGCTGTTACCCCTTGATTGTGACATTTCGTACCTCCCCAAATTCGAGGTCCACTTTCCTACACAGTAAATTTTAAAATGAAAAAATTTCTATTTCGTAGCCCAAGTTCCACCCTGGTTTCATCTTTGGTTAAGTGAGGTTCAACGATATAACCACTTAAATCAGTTAAACTGGGTTAGGTCACTCTCCGCTATACGCTATCACTGCGACGAAAGTTATAGAAAACCAGGGGTAGAAAATTCCACCCATAAAATTGCAGTGTGGACAAAAGTAGGTATGCGTATACGACAGTTTCCATATCTTTTTCCCTCAAAGGTACTCCCTTAAGGGTAGCTGTCATAAGCGGCAAAAACCACAAGCGCCAATCCGTAACCGCCAAACGAGAAAAGACGCAAACGCCAAAGTTCGTCACCGCAATACTAACCTAACCTAACCCAACCTAATCTAACTTAACCTGACCTAACCTTACTTAACCTGAACCTAACCTATATACAAACTTTGGCGTTTGCGACTTTTCTCGTTTGGCGGTTACGGACTGGTGCTTGCGGCGTTTGCGTTTGTGGTTTTTGGCGCTATCGAATGCCCCCCCTCCCTTAGAAAGTCTAAGTTTTTATATGGCAATTGGTATAATTGAGGAAGTTTCCGCAGTTAAAAACTTGGAGCTTTGCGAACGAGGCATTCCGTTGATTTTGACGGACGATTTCAGTTGTGCTGAAATCGGCGCACTTTTGGTGCTCCCGCGCGTCAAAGTTGGATCGCTGCTCTTTTTTCAGCAAAGGCGTTTCTTTGTTTGAAAAGCGCGCGTTTTCCTGTCGGATAATGACGTGCTTTCGACGAATCCCATTCCCAATCAAAGGACCTTTCCTGGCCGCGAAGGGCAGTAAAGCAACGCAAACAAACTCGCCGAAACTAAGCAGGCACTCAATAATTTACACCGCTCGGGGAAATAAAATTTTCATTACTTTTTTTCAAAAAAGAAGCCGCAGTTCAAAATCAAAGTCTATTTGGACTTCCATAAATGATTTATTTATTTACTAATACACGAGTCTACTTGCGAACGTCAATCGTTCGAGTTGATCGGATTCACATTGCTAGCGAAGCGGCGTTCCTCGGAACGAAATCCAAGCGAATCAAAGAACCGAATCTGAAGCGACCCAGCCAAAACGATACTCTAACCTGACCAAGCCTAACCTGACCAGGGCTACCTTTACCTAACCTACGGTAACTTTATATACCAGCCCAGCCTAACCTCTCCCAACCTAGCCTGACTTAGCCTACAACCTACCTTAGGCTAACCTTACATATAACCTACCTTAGCTTAGCCTAACCTAGCCTGTAATCTACCTTAGCCTAACCCTACATATAACCTACCTTAGCTTAGCCTAACCTTTAACCTACCTCAGATTAGTCTAATCCTTAACTAACCTTAGCTTAGCCTTACCTTAACCTACATTAGCTTAGCTTTATCTTTCCTATAACCCTCCTTAGTTTAGCCTTACCTTGCCTATAACCTACGTTAGCTTAGCCTAGCCTATAAACTACCTTAGATTAGCCTTGCCTATAACCCACCTTCGCTTACGCCTCGTTTACCGTAGCATTGCCACACTCTTATTTTAGCCTAACGCAACAAATTCTAAACTAACATACCTCCTTACTGCCCTAGCAACAAAGTCAGCCAAAAAATTAAATAAAATAGAATCTTAAGGGAGATTCTTAAAAGGAAGATTCTCGAAAAGGAACGGATTTGGAATAAAATATCTTTAATCCAATACTGTAAAATAAAATGTCTTATCCTAGGTAAACTATAAATCATTTCATTGGGTGCGCATTTATCCAAACTAGCTGCCATCTAGGTAACTCGAGCTAAAGCAAGCTAACTAGGTGACAGAAGACGCGAGGGCGGGTGGCCCGTCAGGGGAATTGTTTATCCGAGCTAAAAATAACTGCTCAGACTTTATTCAATTAGACGAACGTCACTCAAATCATTTCTTCGCCGCCCCCTCAGAGGCGCGCTTCATCACTTCCTAAATTTAAACAATCGGGAAGAAAAATCACACTAAACCGAGAATAAAAAAAAAGGTCCACTATAAAATTGCTCCCTTTCGGGAGTTTGGTTGCCGCCTGTGTAGGACGACAATAGGCGCTATAAATCGGTTGACGTTAGTCAACCTGGCCGTGACCTTGTCCATTGTCGGCGGGCTCCCAGCTCCTGTCAACTATACATCACCGACAAGTCAACGACGACAACCTAAAGCCTTTTATACTCCAAGTACATAAGCGGAGTAGGTGGCTGTTCAACTCATTCGAGCGCGCACAGAGTGCATCAAAATTTCGTGTTTTTAAAAATTGATGCTTTTTTTTTAGACTAAATTTTGGTCACGTGAAGGCGATAGCTATTTAGACCTAATAAAATTATTTAAACCAATAAATTAAGCTATTTGAAAAAGGAGCGGTTAAAGCTATCTAACGCTAGTGACGGAAAATTTATTGGATATAGGATTAAAATTTTGTGAGATAATGTTTCGATGCTGAAATAAAAATGTAAACAAACTCTTCAAATTTGAGAAGTTATAAGGCAAGTTTGCCGCGTTTGTGGCTGCCCTGCCGATAGGCCTAAATCATGGAAAAGAGGGGCTTCATTATTTCCTACTTGAAATCATTGGAATAATGTAAAATTTCAACATGTAGGGTTTTCACAAGGTATAAAATTCACTTTATAACATATATTTGGGTTGCGTTCATTTTTTTTTCAAATTGCACAGAATAATTAAGAGCTGTAAAACGTTAGTCGCGGATATAACCTCAATTCAAATCCTTCGTGTAAGTTCTTCTGGCCGAAAATCAACTAATGTTGGACCAAATAAACCTAATTCGAAATCGTTTTGGGGGAAAATATGCTTTAAAAAAATAAAAAACGTTTCTTTTATTGGCATTTTCTAGTACGCAAATAAAATTCTTGATTTTTTGACAGTTTGCTGAGAATACATTACAATCAAAGTATATAACTTACAAATTTATAGCTCGGTTCAATTTTCTAATTGTTAACCGAAAATTTATCTATCTCGTTCGGTGAGACATTTTTCTTTTTAGGAATATCCCAGAGAGATAACGTTACCGAAATCGCTAGAATGTGTCCTTTTCAAAGGATATAGGCTAACTCACGCTGAGCACAGAGGTTTTTTTCATGTTTGGAGTTCTTTTTACCAATAATGGAATCCTGGAGCAGGGCCGCTAATCCTTGGGAGAATTTCCCCAAAAAGCAGCAGGACCAGCTAGTGTTCCCAGCTACGTGGGAGACGTCTTAACCAAGCACGGGGAGAAAGTACGGCAGGTATATCATCGGAGGGGAGAGGAAAACAAGACAATTAAGCACGCTAAGAGGATCCGCACAAAGGCGCGATGCCGCGCCGCGAACGGCGACAATCGCGGAGATCAACTACTTCATGGAATCTGAGGCCTGGACCGAGAACAGGGGAGGGGGGCACAGCACCGCTAGCCGGCCCCGCAAATGACTAATATATCTTCCGAAAAGGGTTTGATTCGCCTTAAGACGGAAATCAGATGAAAAGGACCAATTTGAACAGCTCTACGAAGAAGGGTCAACGTGGACTTCTCTTTGATGAGCCGCCCTTGACGAACGTTTTTGCCGAAAAAAAATGTACAAAAGCTCGGAGAGCGTTCTGTTTCAGACAGGCGAAGGCCCGTTATTGAGGACAAGCAACGGCCGTATTTGTTATTGCATTGGTGACTGCTATTGCTTTACTTCAGCTTACAGTAATTAACCGGTTAAAGGTCCTAAGAGAATAGGAGGGGGAGCAATTTCCTCTCGCGAAAGTAGTTTCTCAAAAGAGCCGTTTTTACTAAAAAGAGCCGTTTCTACTCAAAACAGCAAGTCCTACTAAAAATAGCAGTTTTTACTCTAAAGAGCCATTTTTTCTCTAAAGAGCCATTTTCCCTCTGAAGCGCATTTTTAAGTAAATAGTGCAGTTTTCACTCCAGAGAGCACTTTTTACAGTTGAAACCCATTTTACTCCAAAGAGCCGTATTTACTCCAAAGCACCGCATTTACTCCAAAGACCCGTACTTCAAAGTCGTATTTATTCCAGAGAGCCGGTTTGACTCCAGAGAGCCAGTTTTCTCTAAAGAGAGCTACTACAGAGAGCCGTATATTTACTACAGAGTCGTATATATACTACAGAGAGCCTTATATTTACTACAGAGAGCCGTATATTTACTACAGAGAGCCGTATAATTACTACAGAGAGTCGTATATTTACTACAGAGAGTCGTATATTTACTACAGAGAGTCGTATATTTACTACAGAGAGTCGTATATTTCCTCCAGAGAGCCGTATTTCCTTCAGAAAGCCGTATTTACTCTAGGAAGGCGTCTTTACACGATCCCTTCAATCATATGAGTTGTGTTTACTTAAGAGCTGTAACTCTAGAAAAATGTTTTGCCTTCTTTCCTCCAGAGAGTCTTTACTCTAGAGAGCCTTACCAAATGGCTGTTCTTACTCTAGACGTCTAATTTTCTTTTTAAAGACTAATTTTTTCAACACAAAGCAGTTTTCACTAATCTTTTCACTTTAGAGAGCCATCCTCCTTTAAAAGTAATGTTTGAATCGTCCCCGGAAACAATAAAAAAGAAAGAAATCTTGAGATCGCAAATCAGCTTCTAATGGTTGACTTTTCCGATGAAAGGTGTAGGTTTGGAAGTTGACGTGCATCGGGCGGGTGAAAGACCTTTTTTTTCGTGAAATTCTAGCGGTCCGTATCGACACCTTAGAGACTAGTGATGAGTGCCGACGGATGTCCGCCGTTGCGTGAGCGTGAGGAACTACTACTCGTGGTTCGCCTGCGGCGGCGGCGGCTGCGGCGGCAGCCTGTTACTCAAGCCTCATTCGTGGACTAATTGCGATACAAGCAGCGATCGAAGCCGTCGATTTGAAGTAGCATCACATCAAGGACGTACCCATTTCCAGCACACGGAAGCACCAAATCACAAATCAGGACCGTAGTCAGTCATGCTGCATTTCAAGCGATTCCGCGAAAAAAATCTTCCTCGACCAGCCTGAAATTGCTGTATAAGGTTCGCGTCTTCGCAGCTAAGACTCATTAACAGACTTCTTGAATGTTAACCCTCAATGATATACAGAGCTTCTCCACCACTGCTCACGTCATAGAAATAGCTTTTGCGTTCAAGACAAGTTCTTCGATTTTTTTTTATATGCATATTTTTATGGCTCTTAAAAACGGCCTAGGAGTGTACTTAAGCACGTTTTCGGGAGGTAGATTCCTTAAAAAAATTCAATGTAAACGAAAATTTTTAAAAAAATCTGAGAAGAGAAAATGGCATCTTGAAAAAGGATCACAGAAAAAAGAAACCCCCCGTTTTGGGGAATAGCATACCTGTTTTGGTTATGAAACTAAAACCAGGGTAGTGCGTATTTTGGTGATTTCAACATAGACTCATGTTCAGCCACATCAATGGAAAGCTCTCGCCAAGACCTTTTGGATGATACGGCTGAACATAATGCTACCTTGAAAAATATCGAAAACGCATTCACCCCCGTTTTGGTTTCACACAGAAAACAGGTATACCATTCCCCAAAACGAAGGTTTTGTTTTTACTGTGATTGTATCAATGAACTCTCGGAGATTTTCCGGACATCGCTCCAGTCACTGCTAGTTTTATCTTTAGGAGAAGAACATCCGTTTCATGACTTTGTTACAGAAGTTTCTCAATCCCTTAAAACAATAACGTTAACGCGGATTCGGCGACATCAGAGATGACTGGATTAGGGCCCCAAATGTCGCTTTGGTTGATTTGTCCGATTTGTTCCGATTACAAATGGGTTTCACATGAGAACAGCGTTGCTCTCCTGCTCTCCACGGAACAGAAAACTGCTCTCCACGGAGAGGGGGGGGGGGGTGATACGAGGTTGACTGCTTGATCGTCATTTTACGCGGTTGGTGAGTAGCGGCGCGATAAGGGCGGCGGGCGGCGGGACGCGTCGAAGCGAAGCGCTGCCGTCGGTGAGCCAATGAGAGCGTCGTCGCCATGGCAACGCCGTCATTTCAAAGGCGCCGGCGCCGCCATCTTATTGGTGACGTCACGCGGCGCGGCGCCTAAAGCTGATAAGGACAGTGGTTCAAATGCGCACCGCAACTACCTTTAATTATTCTGGTTGTTTCATTTATTAGGACAATCGGGTGACATTCGTGAAAAGGTCTCCAAAGTTCGATGGCGACGAGATACTTTGGAATGCATCGGTTTTTCGAGGTTCACTGGAAAAAATTGCGCCTTATCGTCAAAATGGCTCCCTATAAAATAAAAAAATGGCTCCCTATAAAATAAAAAATGGATCCCTATAAAATAAAAAAATAGCTCCCTATAAAATAAAAAAATAGCTCCCTGTGAATGAAAAAATTGCCCACTTAAAATCATAATTTGACCCTAAAAAATGTCTACCTTTTTTAAAAAAAATAAGAAAATATAATACATAAAATAATAAATGAATAAATTTGGCTCTCTAAAACTTAAAACTGGCTCCCCATAAAATTGAATATTAGCTTGCTGAAGAATTGAAAATTGGCCCTCAAGTAAGTAAAATTTGGCTTCCGATTTTTTTAAAATGTAAAATATTTCTATTTGAAGTGCCACCTGGCTTGAGGGAAATTTACCTAAAACCAAAGAACGGCAGCAAAATTTTAATCAAATAAACCCAAAAAGAAACAATTTTACTTTTTAAAGATAATAAATACGACCAAAAAAACAGTGTTGGTCGAAGGAAAGCAAAACAGTCGGACAAGGCAATGTGGGCAGTTGTAAAAATTAAGTACCGGTAGTACAGTGGACTGGGTGGGGTGGGGTGAGTTGGAGCGACGCAGCCGCGAGACGAGACGAGACCGCTTAGGCGTCCGCTTATAAAGTTTAACTGAGTTAAAGCGCTCTATAATCTGTTTGGTAGGGAGGCGATAATTTTTCCAGCCATCAGAGAAGACCACGACGGCAAACGAACGGATTCCAGTAGCCCACGGCAGTCATCGCTCGCCACCTCAAAAATGACGAGAACAAACACAGCAAGACTCGACGTTGGCCTACGCAGCGCGTTCCGCTCGGGTCCGCTCGGCGCGGCTCGGCCCCGCTCGGCCCGGCTCGGCCCCGCTCGGCCCGGCCCGCACGGGTGGTCCGTCATTACAAGCTGCACTTAGCAAACGCTGCACCGACATCAGATTTCGGTACGTCATTTCTTAGAGAAAGCACCGCGTTTTATGCTTTTGCAGTTGCTAACAATAATTCCTACACTGTAAATTTCAAAGGTGTAATTTTCCATATCGTTGTTCCGCTTGTCATCATTTCGAGCAGAGAAACAGTGACACGAGGCACACTATGATTCAACCTAAACTAAGTGAAACCAAAATACGCGGCGGTATGTCGCCAACCTTCAAAATGGGGGGCATTCGATAGCGCCAAAAACCACAAGCGCCAACGCTACAAGCGCCAGTCCGTAACCGCCAAACGAGAAGAGTCGCAAACGCCAAAGTTCGTATAGGTTAGGTTACGTCAAGTTAGGTTAGGCTAAGTTAGGTTAGGTTAAGTTAGGTTGGGTTAAGTTAGGTTAGGTTAAGTTAGGTTAAGTTAGGTTAGGTAAGGTAAAGTTAGTATTGCGGTTAAGACCTTTGGCGTTTGCGACTTTTCTCGTTTGGCGGTTACGGATCGACGCTTGCGGCGTTGGCGCTTGTGGTTTATGCCCTTATGACACCTACCCTTCAAAATGTGACGAGAAATTAAACTGATCTAAAATACAAGGGTAGAATATTTCCCCTTCTCCGAGATCGCCGAGGTGAGAGTAGGTTCCTCTTGAAGTTGTATGGTTTTGAGCTACACAACTTCACAAACCTAACATTACCTATCCGACAGACAACCTCACAAACCTAAATTTGATAGAACTTACTAGCCCAACGAAAGCCATCCTTAAAAACCCCAAATCGTCGACGAAAAGTTCTTCGATGCTCTGTTTTAAAAGCAACATCGAAAGGGAAAAATAATAGCTGAATTTCACTGAAAAAAAGTATATTTCAAGGTAAAAAAAACGTACTAAAAGAAATAAGCAGTTTTACATAATCAAAATTAAGGCATGTTTTAGAAATTTCCAACTTCTGAACTGTTTGAACTAAACTCGAAGGGGAAAAAGATTGTGTGTGGAACGAATTATGATAAATATAAACGGAGATTTGAACGTGAGTGTACTTGAAATGAGGTGAAAGGCGTGGTGAAGGGGAGAGCCGTGAGCCGAGGGGTAGGAGCAGTCAATGGTTGATGGCTAACCAGGCGTTAATCGCCAATCCGGGCGGTGGGGCTCCCGATCGCACCCTTCGCAAAATCGCAACAATGCCTCTCCTTAGCTGCTTTGCGAATTTAATTGCTCCAGAGGGGTGAACAGTGAATCGATCCCCATTTCGCCATTTTATTCCCCAAAAAAATCGTCCTCCGCTCTTAAAACTTTATTGGAAAAGCGACGGCGGGACTCCACATTAGGAAAAATGTTAATTTTTTTTAACATGGTTATTTTATTTTTAACCCATAACAGTCCAAAGTATTTGGAGTGAAATTGAGCTTAAGGGAAATTGGAAGGATTGTTTATATTGAAATTCGCGATTTAAAGCTACAAAAAATGCATAATTCATGGAATTTCAAGTTTCCTGAAGGGTGATATTTTTTAAAATGTGACAAAACTGAACATGAAAGATCCTCTAAAACATTTTTTTCTGTTTCGGAACGGTATCGCTGGGTGGTAGTGGGTCTAGAAAGTAATGAAAAAAAGAATACATTAAAAATTAGGTCAGTTCTATCAGCTCGCCTATATTAATACAACGGATACTTGAACTCAGGAAAAACAATCCAATGCATTTTAAACGGGAACGGTTTTTCAGAACAGGGGCACGAATTTGCAAGGATTATTTAAACATTACGATTTCTCGGTAAGATGAAAAAAAGAGTTCCAACGCGAAAACAATTTAATTTTTGACATTATCGCATTACGCAAGCAAGACGTTGAGGCAAGTCTGTATACTTTAGTCAGTAAATATTTTAAAAATCCTTGTCACTTTAAAGAAAGATTTGGTACACGAACACGAGGCTTTCAACGAAAACAAAACATAATCCGTATTTTTGCGGGGAAAACCCTAAATTCGGTTCGGAGAAAAAATTTCTACGAAATCCTTCAGTTAAATAGAAACCAATAAATAATTCAAGATGGCGGACGTTGGAGGATCACAAAAGGATTGCGCTTCCGCTTCCTGTCAAAACATTCGTGTTGAGGAATATCTTAAGGAGACTCTTCAAATGCAAAACGAGTATGCTAAACATGGGTCCTCAAAAATTGTATCAGCCGACAGTACATATCTGTTAATGGCGATTATTAAGTCACCTCTTCAAAATAACCCGATACCTCACGCCGGCGAGATACGCCTCTTATCTCCCGGCGAATATATCAACATACCTTACACGACGAACATAGTTGTTAAACTCATTCCGAGAGGTCATTCATAACTTCATATCGGTAAAATAAAAGTTAATGATATGGTTCCGAACTTTGTGTCCGTCTACGGGGTAAGGTTGAATCAATGTTCTGCAATACATGTCTTCAAATGACCATTTCTTATTAAAATGTGACGGGTGCACTACCAACTCAAAAAATGGTCGGACTTAATAAGCTATATAATAACTCCAATTAAGTTAAAAACTAAGATCAAAATTAAGATAAAAATTACAATTGATGATCAAAATTAAGATAAAAATCACGATTGATATTACGATTAAAATCAAGATCGAAACTAATGACAAAATTAAAATCTAAATCAATAATGCTAGCGTACAAGAAAGGTGAGAGTAAAGATTGAAATGACGATCAATTATTGAAATTTAAGACTGTGATCGTAAAATTAACATTTTTTAAAAACAAATTTATACCGCGGGATTAAAAATTAAGACTAGGATTGAGATTAAAATTGGGACCAAACTAAGGATTGAGGTCGAATACTAAACCAACCCATTTCACCCAAAAAACACTTCTCTATCCCTAATCAAATATTATTTCACGTCTTGCACGTCAGCGACGAAAATCTCACTATAAAAAGCTATTTTTAGTGTTTCCGTATTTTAAGAAAATTGTGACCGCGACTTAGTTTTTTTTTAATGTATCAATATATAATTCTAAATTTGAGGCAAAAATGTCGCGCTAATTTTTAGGTTTTTTTTCACCCTTTTTTCGACACAAATCGGTTCCGATTAGGATCAAGATCGAACTTGAGAATCAAGATCAAATTGTAAATCAGAGAGGAAAATTCTTGATTGAGTGTGAACAAGGAAGCTGTGTTTGTTAGCAGAGCTCTCGGCGCAACTTTAAGTCGTTTTGAAGAGAGATCTTTCTTTTGAAGATGAGCTGAGAGATGGGAGTGTTGGAGTCCAAGAGTTTGCACGGAGAGGCAAAGCTCAGGTCAGCCACCTTTCGGCAAACATTCTCTCGGCGCAACTCCGCGACTGGGCGGCGCTGTGCGTCGCGTCGCGCGGCGAGACCGCACCTCTCCCTCTTATTCAAACATAGAAAACACAAAATCCGTAAAGCGACATTTTTCTTGAAAAACAAACAGTCAACATTGCAAAAATCAGCGTCTTTCTCTAAGACAACGCGCGCATCTCCGCTCCGCTGAGAAATCCTCTTCAAAATCGCACATGCATTTTTTAGGGTAGCAGTTTCAACCTTTTAGTTTAAATTTAGTGCCACCCTCCGTCGTCAAGCCGAGCGGAGCGATAGCGGAGCGAGGCACAAGCCACGTAACCTTACCTAACTTAACCTAGGGTTACCCAACTGAACGGTCGCCAAGCCGAGCGGAGCGATAGCTGAGCGAGGCACAAGGCACTATACCAAAACTTGGTTTACGGCTAGAGGCTTGCTTATGATATAGGTTGGGCTAGGTTGGATGCCTTTTGCCTCGTTCCGCTATCTCTCCGCTCGGCTTGACGACGGAGGGTAGCACCCAATTTAAA
>Ga0058701_10003576_pt1 | contig 12350 bp, 5 predicted proteins | sample AgamicOrMae_FD_97039 | JGI IMG/M metagenome (GOLD analysis project Ga0058701, IMG submission 97039) | Agave microbial communities from Guanajuato, Mexico - Or.Ma.e | ecosystem: Host-associated > Plants > Phyllosphere > Phylloplane/Leaf | place: Guanajuato, Mexico | collected 2012-06-04
CCTCTGACAGCCTTCCAGAAGATGCGGAGCTGCTTTGATGATGGATAAGTATAACCAGTGATGTAAAGATCGCGTGAGACTAGGGCGACACATTTTGGTACTACCGCCCATGATTGTTGGCGAGGGCCCTCTATTTGTCCAATCTGTGACAACGTATGAGCAGTTCATCGACTGTGGTAATAAAAGCGCGAAATATCACATCAGAGAGCGTTATCAGCGAGGGGAAATCCACTGGTTTAAGCTTAGCCTGGCCGGGCCTACCCTGTCATGTCTTAAGGGATGTCTTGAGGGTGACTTCTGTTCCGAGGGTCATGCTGAATTTTTCTCTCGAAGGGCGTCTTTGGTTTCGTTTCCATGTTCGCTAGAGATCTCCGGATCGGTTGCGAGCGAGCTTCAAGGTGGGACTATCCACCTTGGTTTGAAAACTTGGCGTACACAATGGTGCATGAAAAGTGAACCGGGCGGAGGAGACAACCATCCGAGTCGACATGGTTCCAACCACCGCTCTCTGGCCACGAAGTGACCAAATGTTGTCGATGATGCCGAAATGAGACTTATCTCACCGTGATCGCTTGGATGAGGATTTTCTTGTTCCAACTTTTCCAATTCGTTCACATAACAACCCAGGCTTTACTCATCTGAAAGACGATGAGCAATGAGAAACCAATCAAGGTGTTTGGGCGCATGCAATTATCATACGTCACGGGTTAGATTCTCTCTCTCAATCTCTCACTTCCTGCGACTAGAGAACGAATTGGGAGTTGAGCCGAATGGTCGTCTCATATCTTGCATCTTCTTGACACATAGACCCCTGTGCAAGACAGCACCTTCATTAGACTCATCAAGCTTGATAGATTGCTCTATGCGATCGAAAGCTTCCTGATATTCCCCCCTAGCGTAGAGGTAGAGACTGGCCTCATAATAAGCCCGGCACAAGTCTACCTTTGTTGATTCAGGATCCCAACAATTATTAACTAAAGCATTGGAGAGATCTAATATGGCCTGGTCGTAACGTTTCTGACGAAAAGCCCACTTACCGCTAACAGCAAGGGTATCGCCATTTGCAGCATCCAAGTTCACTAGCTCATCGATTTTGTTTGCTATGGTGGAATCAATTTCAGTCTTTTGATCATTGATCATTTCATAAATCTCCTTGGCGCTCTTTCGTATCTGAGATTCAATTTGGTTTTGAACCAGAGTCTCGATGCTATCATCACGTGAAGGCAGATAATCACTGTAACCCGAGAGGAAGCTTTCTCTCCCCCTGTCTCTTATTCTCAGATTCCCAATCAGGTAGCTGGTTGAACTCGGATTATGGAAGCCTGGTTTTGAGAACAATAATTTGGCATAACTACCACCTCTGATCTGATCACATTCGATGGCTTTCGAACCCCGAGAAGAGCCTTCCTCTCTCTGTGAATCATATATGTCTATGATGGACCTAATCTCATTGTCACTGATAATACCGTAGACACCATTCTCTGGAGACTGATCGGATCCTTCGGGACTGATCAATGCATCTGAGTTTGAGTCCAACTCATCACCTTTCCAACCAATTGGATTATTTTCCAGAATGAGTCTTGCGTTATTGTAGAACCTTCTTCTGAGGCGTACCTTCCCTTCAGGATCGTTACTAAGGCTCATGATAGGTGAAAAATTTTCTTGGGAAGCTTTGCATAATTACGAATACGGTCTTGTGTGAGGATTCATGAAAATAGATCAGCTGGCGCATGGTGTCTAAACCCATTCATGATTCGCTACACTCCAACATTGCCAGCGCAAAATGCGAATCTTCTTGTCCATGATTCAGTTCCACAACTTAAGCCTTTCTTTAGCTAACACATAGATTTATCCCACAAAGTGTCAATCAATAGAATCAAGACTACTGTTAATCTTTTCACTCATCTCCCAGCTCTAGATTGGTAGTTCATCTGGCAAGATATGTCATAGGTCTCATGAACTCAGCAGGACTAGACATGGACGAACCTATCCCCAAACTAAAAGATCTACTGGGCCAACAAAATTTCGACGATATAGCGGTCGAGGAATCTCCAGATATTCTGAACTCTAAAGACATATATTGTGATTGTAAGACTCTTATCCTGAGATCGAAACATGCCAAACTTGTCCTGCCCAACGAGCACATGGTCAGAATACAGGACGAGCTCAAACGTTATCAACCTGGTGACAGGCTATTCAAAGACATTATAAGGGGTTGTTATTGGCTTGTCGACGACATGTATAAATTTGAACAGATGGGCTATACCAAGGAAATCAATGATCGAAACATGTCACCATCAAATAACACCGAGATATTGACTGGGCTCAGGTATTTGGCCTGTGCCGAATGTAATCTATGCCCCCTTGGTTGGTTTGATCCAAAGACCAAGGAAAATTACCTCCACGTATGGCCAAACATAGATGTCGCTCCAAAAAGAGACTCATGAGTGGAATATCTTAAATAAATATACGTTTATAGTCTACGGATTGGTTGGAAGACACAAGTCTCTTCTATATCTTTATCTCGAATGCACTACATCAGCTAAAGATCTTGAAGTCGGCTATATCTATGCCTGATCGAGTGGACATCCATGATATCGTTTAGTTTGGCAACTTTACTGGTTATAAGGCGGCAAGTTCATCGTGGACATCTTGGTCATGCATTCCATAAATGTCTTTCTCTCGGTCCCAATTGGCTTAAGGTTTGGCAGATGCCTTAGAGCATCCTGCGTATCAAGAGAATCCGCGACACACATCGAATTCCTTCTTTGTCCCGCAGTAGAGGAAGATATATTTTGCTGCCAGACAGTCTGAGCAACTTTGCTGAACAAATTGTCAAAAGGACTATACTCTGGCGCACCAGACAATGGGTCGTATTGGTGACGAGGTCCGGCAATCACCTCACCAGGTATAACCTCTTGAATTTGTGGCTGCTGTGCGGGCTGTATAGTAGGCTGCAGGTATTCCATACTAATAGGATAGCTCAAGCTAGCGATGCTAGATGGAATACTAACAGGAACAGTGGTTAACGCCGGCGATCTAGAGGCTGGCGCTTGACTAACGATGGGTTCGAGATTTGCCGCTGCCGAATTACTCCAAACTCCAACGGATGGAATGGTGGCGGCGGCGGCAGCAGCGGAAACAGATGTGGTGGACTTGAGACTTGAATTTGTGAAGTTACTCTTGGAAGAACTGGAACTCGACATACTGCTGCTGGCCGAAATGTACTTAGATGGGTTGCTAGAGATAGCAGTCGTACTTGTTCTCTGAATCCCTAATTTCTTGATCACTTCGTTTAAGTCTTTGTTCGAATCGTTGATAAGAGCATAGATCAACTGTGTAGCAATTCTCTTAGCCTCAGGTGTTCCTTTGATGATGACACCTCGATCAGATTGACCCTTCTGCTTTTCAACCTCGATGTGAGCGCAAGATACCTCTCTAACGGTATTGATGTTAGATCCACCACGACCAATAACTCTGCTGATTGCCGAAGCTGGCACTATGATCTTTTTGCTCTTCCGGATGGCGGAAGTAGGCTCTTTAAGGTGATTGGTTGTAGCGGCCGTTAGTTGCTTCTCAGATGTACGGCTAATCGGTTGCTGTTGAGGTTGTTGCTGTTGTTGCTGGTGATTTGTTTTGGACTGGGTCTTTTGCTGACTTGTTGCTCTACTAGCGTTGCTAGTAACGGTAGGTGCTGTTGTGGTTTGTTGCTTACTGAGGGGTCTCTTAGAGCCCAAACTTCCTGTGAGCAACATATCCCTATTGATGATTTCCAGCAAATCTAGACTCTCCCCATCCTCAATCAAGCTGTCATCCTCATCACTCGAGCTACTCGAATCATCGCTGTCATCCTCGTTTACCGGAGCGTTGTTACATAATGATGTCTTTTGCTGTTTGCTGCCACCAGTTTTGCTGTGACTGAGATTATCTTTTTTGTTAGTTGCCCCAATGTTTTCCTTTGAATCCCCACTTTTGGCCCTCATTTGCTCTTGTCTTTCCTTCTTTTTTTGTCGTTTCTTCTCTCTACGTCTAGCTGCCGCAGCCTTACGCGTCTCCTCCCTGAATCTTTCTTGGTCAATTTCCTGTAATAAGATGCTTGCATGCTTATTCGCCTCAGCTGCCTGACGTTCCTTGGCTTGATGAATGATCTCCATGCATTGCCCACATTTCTTAGCTATTTCTTTTTCGGTGACCAGCGCCAAGAATCTATTAATCTCTTGATCTGATGGAAATTGTGTAACGTGTCTTACCATTAGCTTGACGACCTTTACGTGACCACGTCTAAATGCGGCCATGAGACAAGAAATTTTTCGATTATCCTGGCTATCAACGTCAGCGCCAGCTTGTATCAGCAGATTGACAACTTCGAAGTGGCCCCCGTTGCATGCCAGCCAAAGAGGAGAGTTGCCTTTCTTATTCTTGACGTCAAACGCAGCGCCCCTCGATAGAAGAAGCTCTACGAATTTATAGTGACCCTTATCAGCTGCTATAGTCAAAGCAGTATCCCGAGAAGATGGAACAGGAGGAGCGTTAACGTCGGCCCCTTTATCCAATAGTACACGCCCGACGTCGACAAAGCCACCAGATGCTGCTTCCATAAGTGGTGTCAGGCCAGTTTTGGCTCGATGTTCGACATTTGCTTTGCGGTCAAGGAGAAGCGACACTACCTCAACACGACCCTGAAAGCAAGCTAGAGTCAAAGCGGTGTTACGATTGGTCTCTATCTGGGCATTGATATCGCTACCCATGTCCAACAAGAGCTTTACAGTTTGCGTATGACCATTCATAGCAGCCAACATGAGGGGTGATATGCCCAACTTCGATCCGGTTCGAGAGTTAATCTCAGCACCATGAGCGAGAAGCAACTTGATTATTGATAGATATCCGCCTGATGCAGCTAAGCTCAATGGTGTGTAATCACTAACATTTCGGTGCTCTTTGTTAGCACCGCGAGTGAGTAATATCTCGACAACTTCATAACGGCCGCTGGAACATGCCAATGAAAGGGCTGTGTCCTTAGTTCTCTCAGATTGAGCCTCCAATTCGGCATGGTTATTCAGCAAGATTTCAACTATCTTCGCATGACCTGCTGTAGCTGCCAACATCAACGAGGTGAAACCCTTCTTGTCTCGATGTTCAACATCGGGTCCGCGATTCAATAATAGCTGCACGAGTTCTTCGTGACCTCCACTACAAGCAACTGTTAAAGCAGTATCGTGGTTGCTATCTGTTTGTGAGTCCACCTCTATGGGTGGATACCAGGACGCCGGTGATAGGACAGAGGTTGTTGCAGCTTCGCCTGTAATAGATGTCGTATGGTTCTGCTGGATTGCCGAGTTGTTATGTTGGTTGTTATTCGTAGTTGTCGGAGCTTGTTGAAGCTGTTGATGGTTGGGTAGCGTTACGTTTTGATTGTCTTGCTGAGAGAAGATTGGCGGATTCGTTGGTGATGTTTTTTCAGTTATGGATGGAACTTGTGAAGGTTGCTCTGATGACTGACTTTGACGTGGATGCCTAGTCAACGACTTGGGTGATTTTCCGATGGTCTTCGCCTTCCTTGAACAGTTGTGCCCAGGAGGTAATGAGCTATTGTTGTTGATATTATTGTTGCTGTTGGCACTGGGGCTGGCTGTCAAGTTTGATGAAACATTAGTAGTGCTGCTGTTATTGGATTCAGGCGTACTACAAGAGATGACATTACTCCGACCATTCGTAGTACCAGTAGGAAGGCTAGTGTTGTTATTACCGATCGTTGTTGCAGAGGTTGTAGAGGTGGTAGTATTGTTGACAGCATTCATCATGTTACTATTTGAGGGCAGCATAGTGTTCATCGGAGAGTGCGATTGAAGACTTGCTGGATAGTCTATTAGTAACTGGACTATAGATGTATGGCCACCTTTAGCAGCCTCAATGAGCATCGTCGAGCTGTCTCTAAGTCTATGAGTTGGATCAGCCCCATGTGCCAATAGGATCTCAACCACATCAAAATGTCCATGACTACAGGCTAATGATAATGGTGTTTGATCGCAGTTAGTTGAAACTTTGTTTTGATCAGCACCTCGACTAATGAGAAGTTCAACAATAGCTGGGTGACCTGATCTACATGCTTTCATAAGTGGGGTTCGACCGCCCTCCGCCTCCTGCTCGATATTGGCCCCAGCCGCAATCAGCACCTCGGCTACATCCGTATGGCCATTGTCACAGCTATACATTAAGGCGGTATCACCAGAACTAGTTGCCGCATTCACATCCGCGCCAGCAGCTATTAGATACTTTACCAACTCCAGATGGCCTTCTTGTGCAGCCTCCATCAAAGGTGTATTAGCACCGGCGCTGATATCGGCTCCAGCTTTGATTAGAAAGTCCACAACTTCTAGGAAACCGCCGCAACATGCCAGGGTGAGTGCAGTCTCTAAGGTTTCTTCAGTTTGCGCGTTGATATCAGCACCTTGACTCAACAATAGGGCCACCATTTCCTCATGCCCCTCACGTGCTGCCTCCATCAGTGGTGTATATCCTTCATCATTAACTTCTTCGATATTTGCCCCACGTTCTAATAATAACATCGCTAGCTCAACATGACCACCACAAGCCGCCAAAGTCAGAGGTGATTCGAAACTGTCAGCTGGCATGGTCACTTGAGCCCCTGAATCTAGCAAGAGTCTAGCAACCTCGACATGTCCATCCATACTGGCTTCCATGAGCGCTGTATGCATTTCTTCGGTTTTGTGCTCTTGATCCGCACCGGCTTCCAGTAAGAATTTAACCATCTCTAGTTGGCCTTTATAACAAGCTAATGTTAATGCAGACTCTTTGAATTCTTGAGAATGCGTATTAATTGAGGCACCTTTTGATATCAACAATTTAGCAACTTCCACATGACCATTGCTGGCGGCTTCCATCAAGGCTGTATGACCTGATTCATTATGTTCTTCTGTTTTTGCATCAGCTTCTAATAATAATCTTACACACTCTGTATGACCATTAGCTGAAGCTAATATCAGGGGTGTATTGCCTTGGCTTGTTTGAGCATTAACTGAGGCTTTACGGTCAATTAATAGTTTAACAATATCTGAATGTCCAGAATTGGCGGCTTCCATCAACGGTGTGGTATCTTTATGCCCGCGATCCTCAATGTCGGCGCCCAGGTCGAGTATCATCTCGACGAGGAAGAAACACCCAGCTGAACAAGCAGCTGAGAGTAGGCTCTCTCCTTCTTCAGTGAGAGAATCGATTCGACCGTCATTTAGAAATTCGCGTACTGTTTCAAGATCACCTTGATTGCATGCATCAACTAATAAGTTAACCGAGCAGGTGACCATGTTCAGCCGGGGTGGAGGTTACTTTTCTTGATGGAGTCAATATGTATGTGTGTATATAGATATATAGATATTTATATAAATTAATGATAATGATGATAATAATAGTGAGAATAATAATACGAGGATGTTATGATAATGATGAGTTTTTGAGTCATAGAGTGTGCGATGGATTAATACAACATTTAAAAAAAAGATCTCAGCTCGCTCTCACATTGCTGGCGCTCTGTCGGTCGCCACCACAGCTACTGCTCCTTGCTCCTCTTGCTCTCTTTCGCATTTGTTCGATCTGCTTGAGTCGCACTCATACTGCTGTTGATGCAATTGCGATTGCCCATCGCAAGCTGCGTGTTTCTCTCAGTCGGCAGACCGAGAATGTGTGCGTTTGTTGTTTCGTCCATTCGTTCGCATGCTCGCAAGTTGCAACTTGCAAGAGTCAGAGAGACCAGACAGATAGACGGAGAGAGAGAGAGAGAGGACTATGAAAGGGATTTATCAGTATATTTGATAAAAGGCTAGCCTGTAGTTTTCTATGGAGAGAAAGCACTATTTGAATGTGTGGCATTTTTAGGTTGCTAGATTTGGATACCATTGTCTGATGGTCTGTAGGAAATGTCTGATTTCCGATCTTAGTTTGTGCGATTCATCTTCTACATACGAGTGTATGAAACGGCCAGAATGTTCCAAAGGATGAATTCAAATCACGCGCGCTCACCATGAGTAGTCCTGGATAGCGCTCGAATCTCAACCACGGCTGGATTCCTTGTGCAAACATGCCCGAACCTCCTCTAACTTGCGCATGATTTGGTCTGCCATTAACGAGGCCAAGGGAATTCTAGCCCCATGAAACAACTTTCGCACATGTGTGGCTGCTCAATCATTCAAACAAGCATGGTTTCGCACACCAGCACTCTGCCACTCATGTTTCGTACGAGAGGATGACAGGGCTTAACATATTGCCTGTCGAAAGTAGGTAGCGACCAAATACAAGTTGAAGCCAAACCGTAAACCTATCCATCACGATTGACCGCTCTCTTAACGTGCTTTAAACTGCGAATCCAAAACACACTACAAGCCTATCCTCACAAAACTTCCTTAGTCAGAAAAAGCCTCTCAGCTCTCAGACGTTTAGCTAGTTGAACTCATCCTGATCGGAAATGTTCGAATGAAAACCGCTAGAATGATTTCTACTGGACCGGGGAAACGATACTAGCTCTCTTAACCCTCTTAACTCCTGATACAAGCGAATCCTTTCTCTCGGTATTTCGCCTCGACACCTACTCGTTGACCACAAAAAGTCGTCCAGTTGTTCGCACTAGAAATCGGGACTGTTCAGTAAGTGGTTGCCCACAGTGTCTGTCAATTGCTTCACCCATTTACCATGACTCTGAAACGAAATTGGGCATAAACCTGACCCCTCTTTTAGACCAGCTGGCTGGACAAAGAGCGCCTAGATTGGTTTCTGTCCGCCGGCTCGTATGGCGATCCCTCAAGGATTTCTGACGAAGGTACTTCGTTTACGAGAATCTTTGAATATGTTGTCAAAGGAATTAGAGTCGCACCGCAAATCTCTGACGAATGTTGAAGCTGATCATAACGGGGAAAAGTTATGACTGAAGTGAGAGAGGTTTTTAATCTTCAGCCCATAATTCGAGGCCCGCAAAATCGAATCAGGCTGTGGTCGAAAGCCTACTTATGCGGTGAAACTGGCGCGCAACAGCAGTGACATGAGGCGCTGTTTGGTGCTATGCATTATTTTTGTTATCAATCTTCTCTTGTATCAACAATAGTCCTCGCCTATTAAAGATTGTCAAGACCCCTCAATATGGGGCCAAAGAAATTGCAGTTCGGGCAGAGAGGTGCCATCGTCAGCATCCGACTGCAAAACTTTATGACCTACGACGACTGTAAACTGACCAAACCGTCCCCGAACTTGAACATGATATTGGGCCCCAATGGGTCGGGTAAGAGTGCTTTAGTTTGTGCCATTATTGTTGGTCTTGCTGGTGACGTATCGCTCACAAGTCGTGCTACCTCCCCAGCCCAGTTAGTTCAAAGGGGCCGTGATTGGGCCATAACAACGATCGAATTATATAACGATAGGGGTAAGAATTATATTGTTCAGAGAAAGATCATCATCACAGGTAAGACAGAATCCAAATTGGAGCACAAAAGCGAATGGAAACTCAATGATAAGATAGTATTGAAGTCAGCCGTCCAACAATTGATGAGGGATTTGAACATCAAGGTCGATAACTTATGCCAATTTTTACCACAAGATAGTGTAGCCCAATTTGTAAAGATGACACCTAGTGACTTGCTCACAAATACTCTGAAAGCGGCTGGAGACAATCGTCTTGTTGAGCAGCATAACAAATTAATTGAGTACAGCGATAATCTTCAATTGAAGAAGCGCGAACTTGGAGAGCTCAAAGAGGCTTGTAAACACAATGAGGTCAACGCCAGAAGGCTGGAAACAGAAGTCGAAAAGCTACGGGAAAGAGAAGAGATGATTAAGAAGAAGAAGGTTTGCTCTCAGAAAATACATTACGTCAGATATGTGGAGGCTGAGAAAGATGTTGACAATGGTAAAGAAGAGCTCAGAGTAATGGAAGAACGCCTAAAACAGGCCCGTGATAACGCCAACCCTTTCCGTCAAGCGGCAGAGGCGTGCAGGGTCGAAGAGGGAAGATTGAGACAGGTCGTTAGTGACTATGTTCGTGACTGTGGATCAGCAGTCCAACAAATTAACACCACCAAGAATAAGATTGAGGATAGGAAAATCAAGTGTCAACAAGAATTCTCAGAATTCAAGTCGAAAGAGACGCAAGAAAACCAAAGAGAGCAACAAATCAGGCTGAAACAGCAGGAGTTGGATTCGAACGAGTGTCGTTTGAACGAGATTCGAGATGTGGACTACACGAACGATATCAATATATTGGAGAAAGAGATGACGGAAGTGAAGACGAAACTGATGAAATCTCATAGCGAAAGACAATCAACCGAGGAGACCCTTCGTCAAGTAATACCCAAGATCGAAGAGATCAAAGGGCTGAAGAAAAATTTGCTCGCCGTGAAAGAGAAGAAAATCCAGATCGTTAACATAAAGAGGCCGGAATCACATCGTGTTATAGAATGGCTCGCGAAGAATACCGATAAGTTCACGGGTAGGATATATCCTCCCATGCTATGTGAGATCGACGTTCCAAATCCTAGGAATGCATCATATCTTGAAACCATCATTAGTGAATCGGATCTGTTTGCCTTTGTTTGCGAGAACGAAAACGATTTGAGGAAATTGACCCGTATTGCTCGTGAGGAATTGCGTTGCAAGATAAATGTGATCTTGATGCCGGAGAAAAGTATTGAAGATTTTGAGAATGAGTCTTCCACACAGGACCGTAACTTGTCCCAATTCAAACCTGATGCATATCTCAAAGATTTCATCGAAGCTCCAGAACCTATACTGAGGTACCTTTATGGTCAGTACGATATTCATCGAATTCCAGTATTTAAGAATGAGCCACGTCAATCTGAGCTTATGTCCCTATGTGACAAGTCTAGGAAATTTTTCGGGGGTAATAGATTCTACACATCAACAAGATCTCGTTACGATAATGAACCTCTGACCGCCACTGAGCCCGTCCGTGAAGGTAGACTGCTAATCAATGTGTTGGATAGCAGGAAGCTGAAAGAATATGATGCAAAGCTTGCAGAGTTATCCAAGGTGAAGAAAGAGGCTGAGGATAGACGTATTGAGTTGAACAAAGAATGCGACGAAATGAACAAAGACTGGCACGGCAAAGCAGAGCAGGTGAGAAAGTTGAAGGCCAAGCAAGAGGAGAAGAAGCGTATTGAGGCAAGGATAGCGATTTGCAGACAAAATATCGAAAGTTTGATGAGGGAAAAGATTGACTTGGCTGCCGAACGACTGAAATTACAAGCTTCCGTGGGTAAACTCAATCACGAAATGACACAGGACTTGCTTCGGATGGCTAAAGTTTGTGACAATTTTTCAAAAATGCAAACAGATTTATACCTAAACGCGCTCCTATGCACTCTGGCTCTTAGGAACTATAAAATTGCCCACAAGCGTTACAAGGCGGCGATGGATGACGCAAACACTCTTGGTGAGACTATTAGGGAGCACAAGGTAAAGGTGTCATCATTGGAGAGGACTGCAGATCGTTTGAGAGAGTTTGCCGAGGAGAAGATACCCACTTTCAGGAATAAGAGACTCAGCAAGGCCACAAAGCAACAGTTCGAATCGATCGAGCAAAGCACTGCCGATGCCATAGAGCTTTACATAGAGGAGTTGAAGGTGCGAATTAGGAACATTTGTCACGATGCAAATAACACAATAATGAACGAATTTAACAGGGAAACTGAGGAGTTGAGAGAGAAACAGAGTAGGATCTCAGAATTGGAAGTTATGATACAAAGCAGAGAGCGAGCAATGAAGGAGATAAAGGAAGATTGGTTGCCCAGATTGAAGGAGGTATTGGGCGTGATAGATCAACACTACCAGGATTTTATGCAAAAGTTGAACTATGGGGGCAAGGTTGACCTAGACCATGATGCTAGTAAGCCGGACGACTTTAGATCTTACGGGATAATGATTATGGTTAAATATAGAGACAATGAGCAGCTGATTCCATTGTCTTCAACACGTCAAAGTGGTGGCGAGAGGAGTGTGGCCACAATGATCTACATGCTAGCCCTGCAAACGAAGACCACAGTTCCCTTTAGAGTAGTTGACGAAATTAATCAAGGTATGGACAAGGATAACGAGAGGAAGGTGTTCGAATTATTAGTACGAACTGCGGATGAGAGTTCGTCGCAATATTTTCTAGTATCGCCAAAATTGCTTAGTGGTCTAAATTATGGTGATAAGATGCAGATACATGTGGTGTTTAATGGACGAAACATGGAATACTCATGGGAGAGCTTTTCGTCTCCAAACGGTGATGCTAACAATTGCCATGGAGAGGACGACGAAGAGGATGATAACAGAGAAGTGAGCGATGATAC
>Ga0058701_10003577_pt1 | contig 12349 bp, 9 predicted proteins | sample AgamicOrMae_FD_97039 | JGI IMG/M metagenome (GOLD analysis project Ga0058701, IMG submission 97039) | Agave microbial communities from Guanajuato, Mexico - Or.Ma.e | ecosystem: Host-associated > Plants > Phyllosphere > Phylloplane/Leaf | place: Guanajuato, Mexico | collected 2012-06-04
AAGTGGAATAAGGAGGAGTAGTCGTGATGTAGTCTGAACATCCGTGTAGGAAGTGAACTAATACGCTCGCTACACCCGATCCCTCAGACCACCTACAAGTTTCGCGCGCTTGCCGCTCATTGGCCAAAAGGATTTGCTTCTCATTTAAAATTGGTACGTTTTATACCCCAACTTCCTATCCTTTTTCGACTCACGATGGCCTCCCCTACCCCTCACTCCAAGGAAACACAAACCTTTTGAAACAGCCTATATAGATGATGCAGACGACACGGTTTATTGTGTTCCAATAGGCCAGTTTTCTTTTTTCGGGCAAATACCTCATGTAGTCATAAATCGTGTATGTACCGGTGTGTACTATCGTTAAATTTATGCGGCTTACTTTTTTCCAGGTTTATGGAGCAGCATCCTGAAATGGACTTCTCTAACTGCAAATTCAACTGAACTCCGCATTCCGCTGCCCATTGTTCTCTTCATGTACATGATAAGATTATGACAGTTTTGATACGCACTATCAGCAGTATGCGTTTATCGTGTCTGCAAGTCTTGAAGATTTGTGTTCTAATTATACCAGTCTTTCAATTATTACTATTCTTAATAAAAGCGTTTTGAGCAAACTGTAAGTGTAATGAGAGGCCCCTCGAGTTATCAAAATTATCACCTTTTATTTTCTACAAACGATTTGTACAAACAGATAACATACATTTCAGGTATAAGAAAAGCAACTTTTAACAAAACCGACAGTCGTCATTCATAAGTGATTCTCTTTGTATAAAAACAGTGGCAGTGAAAAAGTACCTCTAGGGTAACAGTACCTTTACAAGAATCAAATATCTTTTTACATAATTTATACAAAATCTTTTCGCTAACGTGTGAAGACAGCGGTTTTACACATGCGCAACAAATCTATGCAAGGAATGGTTTTCAATCATTACAAAGACGAATATTTAATATTTTAAAGATAGCATATGTACAGATGCCCCACAGCTTCTTTATAACTTGCAAAGCAGAATGTACCACTGGCGGCATGGATAATAACAGTAATGTTATTCTCCATGGTGACTCCCAACGTATAGTCCTGGAAAAACATTAAACGGTAAAAGATATTATCTTTGAGCTGCAATACACTTTTTATTGCAGTTCACCCAAGTTCGGAGTATTGAAGCTGTTCGCCCTGTCCGGTACAATGCTGAGCGTTATATTTCACGTGAACAGTTTCTACGACGAGATACACCTTGTATCAGTTATATTACAATTTTTTATTCGATTTCCACAATCTGGTATATTCTGCCTGGCAAATCAAGACTTCGACGTAATATCTACTGCTACTCTACTCGTGAAGGCGATTAAGTTAAGGCAAATACAATTTAAGTACAAATGACTTACAGAAAGACACACAGGCTGTAATATGACCGCCATTTTGGTATCCAGAAGTAACGACAGTTTTTGTCCACGTTTAAACGTATAGAAAACTTGGCTGAATCAAGTCTTTCTTCAAGTCGCTTTTTGAAATCGTAGCTGATCCCAAGAAACTTGACGGTGGTTCTACAAGTGCTTTATCATGGTCCTATTTTTGCGCAATCGACTTTGTCAACGTGATTTCAACTTACATTTGACGATTCTGTTTGAATGAGACTAGTAGTACTAGTGGTACTGAAATATCTTTCCTTTGCGAAGAACTCGGAAATTTTTAAGTTCTACAAGGCTTTATGCATCATTTCACAGTGCAAAATATTTCTTCGCTTTTTTTCTCTCTCTATATTATTATATTTTTTATTTAGACATTCTATTTGTTATTTTCAAAACTGAATCTTACTAGATACTTTTGTAATAACATGCTTTTTAACACGTCGTTGAAACTCGATAAGTAGGCCTAATCTAACAGAAGAAAACTGCTATGGTCACTGACTGACTATGTGAAACCAAAATTTGCGGTCATATTCCAATTTCATTCAGTGTTCCTTCAAAACTTAAATCTTATATCAAAACAATATATCACAGCACCATTCTACCATTCATACCATTTACGCAAAAAGTCTCGCATTAAACCGAGAACACTAAACATATGTTATCTCAGCAATAAATTAACTTTTTTTAAAGTACATAAAATATTATGGATCGGAGTTTCCCTGATTATACATTCATCGACAAAAGCATAAGTACTTAAAGCAAGCACTGACTTAAAGATTTAAGTCAACCAACAAGTACAACAAAAACAACAGTATCCGAGCGCCTCGAGAACTTTGTTGTTTTCGTCAATTTTTTAGGGCTTTTAGCCCAGGAGGCACTTGTTGATATTTGTTTAACCTCCATCAAACTTGTTGTAAAATTCGTGAGGCATCCTGAACCATTTCTTAAAATTTCATAAGTATTTTAGTGGCGACATGTTTCGTACTAAAATGTTATAGAATTTCGTTATCAACATTGAAAAGATCGCGCTGTAAGTATTACAGCAGTTTATTTTTATAAAATACCAGTATGGTAAGGATTTGGTCTAGACATAAACCGAGAGAATTCTCTACATTGCCGTAGCAAGTAAAGGAAATCTTGTCAAGGGTGGTCGAAATAAAGGCGTTTTTTTTCTATGAAGATAAATCTTAATCGCGCCGCTGCAATTATTGTCAAAATTAAAGACCACATTTTTTTTGCCTTCAACTCTGATAACTATTCACTGTGCCGAAGAGAGTTGGTGACTGATCTTATTTACGTTTTGTACAAAACAAAGCACAAAGGAAGATTTCCGTTGTTCAACAAAAAAGACAGCTCGATACGAGCCAGAGACTTATTGCGTTTTGGGCAAATATCTGTCTCGATTAAGATTTTTTTTACTGTGAAGGCAATTTCGTCACGGCCTTCACTATTTTAGAAATAATAACGAGAAACTTCGCCGAAGTTCTCAGCAGGATGTAACCAAAATGAGTTCTTCCGACTTAGCACCCTTTTAGAACTATTCACTGGTTTTAACTGGACGCTTGCTTCTTATCCTTGATGAACACATTTTCCTGAGCATTTTGCTTGCTAGTGTTTTATTTAAAGGGCAGAGTTGGCTTGGCATAAATTTATTCCACCTGATTTAAAACTTGCAGAAATAAGTTATTTTCTAGTTCGGGAAGTTTAACTTGAGTTCAAATTTTAACAGTAAAAACCTCAATTAATTTCACATAATTTAGACACTTTACCATGGATCATCGTCAATTGAAGCGATTGTGGTCAAAAGTTTATAGGTAAACAACGAATGCTTGTCGACAAAATCACCAGCTGAATTCTGAACTCGAAGATAAGGTTTTATAACTGCGAACTGATGATTAAAATTGAGTACCCATTAAAAATGAACTAGAAAATAAAATATCATCAAGATTTTAATGAGACATTTTTATACTTTGCCCGTTAAGCACTCGAATCATCTTACATAATGACGGTTTCACGAGATCTTGAACAGGGCTGCACTCAGGTTGTCCACTACCGGTATGTGTTTATGGCACATTGTCAAAAGTTAATCGTCGAGAACAAAATATCACCTGAAACCCGCTTGCACAGCCGAAATTCAAATATCGGTTCGCGGTCTTCAAAACGTCCGAGGCACTCACTGAGACAGTTTAATCGCAAAGCTGCCAACTTTGCTTTTTCCACTGGGATCGAGTTCGTTGTCTCGTTTAATAAGAATAAAAAATATGACGTCTGGCCAGCAGAGTCAAGTTTTGTAGGATGATCGGCTTGGTGCATCCTCAAAAATCGTCCCTCCGATGCTTTTCCAGATTTCCCGACAACGTTGGATCAGGTCGCCGCCTTTTGAAGAAACCGAATTTCCATAGGACGTAGGTGAGCAGTATTAACAACACTAGTCCTGTTACAACGGCGACAATTATGATCCAGATCGGAACAGGTTCGGGCTCTTGCTGTTCAAGCAGCTCAGGATAAGCTAATGTTTCCACCTGTGAAACATAGAAATGCAGGTAAAAAGTTGATTACAAGAATCTCGTTTACAGGTTAACGTTGAAAATTTTGCGCAAGCTATTCGGCCTACTGTCTCTGGCAATAAGTCGTAAAAAATCACACCGGTACTCATTTAGAAACACTCATTTTAGAGCGCGCCCTTTTATTTGTGTAATGCAACAATGGTAAGTTTTCCTGAGGCGCTCTAGAGGGCCTACAGTGAAGAAGAGCCGCAACCGCTACCACATATTTTTGACAGTACATACTTTTCCTATAATTATTCATTGAGGGGCGAAGTTATTCTTTGTCAACGAGTGACATGGCTGTTGACTCTCCTACACTACAGGCTCTAATTGTAAGACGCTCTAACGCGCATACCGCTAGACGGCTCTGACTCCGTTTGGTAAAACCATGGATAATCCAATGTATGTATTCTCTCTCACACGCACTCGGCTACGAACTTCAGACACTACCGAAATTAAGCGCCATCTATTCAGCGGAACAGCCGTAAAGCCCTTTTAATTAAACGAGAAGGTTGGCCGCGCGCGACATGTGCAGTAAGCAGGCTGCCGCAGCGCACCCCTTTTCTAGTTACGGCCACTGCCGTTTGATAGCGCCACTGAACCAGCACTGAACCGACTGAACCGTACTTACACATTTGCGTCGCGTCCCGTTTGTCAGGTGCTGTCTTAGCGAATCTTTTCGTTTGACCCTAGCGGCCATCTTCAAAAACTTTGCATTCCGTTTCTGTCTGACCGTTTGACATGTTCACCGTGACTGCCGCGCAGCGTATTATGTATTAGCTGCATAAATTAATCGGAGATTGGTTTAAATTTTGCGCGTTTAAATCAATGAAAAATCGAGGGTAACCTATTCTGGAGTGATTATGTGCAAAGTGAAACTACAGCACGATCTACATCACCAAAACAAGAGACTTCGTACCGGACTTGGGTGAGTGAGAGGTTATATCACTATTTCTATCAAGATTGGTGGGTCATTCTTATGTAATATTGATCCGGTTGTGACTACGAGCTAATGCGATAACAATTTACTTCATTGGGTATTTACATAGCGATGAACTAATGAAATCATGGGCTCTTGTTTGTAAACAAAGGCCCCATTCACCCCGCCTACCCATCGATACTAAACGGAGATTACTTGATTCCGACACAACTGCAGATCATCTTAATATTTCTATTTGATTGTCAGATCTGACAATGTCCTTAAATTTCCTCATAACTGCGGCATTGGTCGAAGTCTCGCATCGGTGCTATTTAGTAGGTTATGTAGCGCCACTTATCCATTTTTGCCCGCGGAGTCTAATTACGTTTTGAACAAATAGTTGCCGACATACGGGGATGCAGTCTTAACGCACAGAGAGATGGGGCCATTTTTCACTCCATCAACAACTGAGCGGGGTCGCGATGCTAAATTTAGAACACCCCCTCGTAGTTTCTGTGCATCTACGTATTTACTTACGTCCGCGCTGTCATCAGAGTTGTCATTCTGGATACCGAGTACATGTGGAATGTGTACCCGTGCCCGAGACATTATCCTAACCCAACTGACGCGTGGATAATCTTCAACCAGAGTGGCGTTCCATAAACGAGCGCGTATCCTTATTGTCGCCTCCTGATTCCGTAAGAGGCCGTTCACGGTACATCGGAATTTGAAACATTTTGCTGTACCAAGCATGCAATTCTGAAAACAAAAGCAAATATTTTGAAAATACGTCAACCATGAAGCAGCAAGTCCCCCAACCCAAAAATCAACTTAAACGCTCATAGAACCACTGAAGTTGGCAACAATGGAGATATGCACATTACGTCACACAACTCAAAGTTAAGGAAAACAGTAAACAGACAGAGGACTCTCGGCATAATTAGGTAAATTTCAACCTACAACTGACCTACAAAGGCGGATTTTAAGTTCCAAATTACGAAACGCCAGAAATAATTGATGCTACTGGGAAAATATGACATATCGTGTTTTGTTGTGAGTGGAAATTTATTTTTATTTCGACCTGGAATAAAATCGCTTCATAGAATCTAGTCGCTATGGCAGTCACTGACCTTTCACATTTTGTGAACTTAGGAAAATCCCTGAAATTTCCACGTCATCAGTTCATACATTAGACTCAAACTCCTTAACGTCAAAATACTCGAGTGACAAGTCGTCGGTATTGTTTTCCTTCAAATTGTAGGAATTTCTCCGAATGTGACGTCGCTGCGGATATCTCCACAGAAAAATCATCTCACTCCCCCCTCTCCCCACCAGCTCCCAAAAAATAAAGGTATTCTACCTTTGAAAAAATGAAAATGCTCCTTAATGCGGTATAATATTCAGGTTTGTAGGCTGGTACTAACCATGTCAATAAACTGATGATGCCTTCCCTGGCTATCTGTATAGGGTAGAGGTTTGATTATGACTTCTTCTTCTCTGCGAACTCGTCGGTGGGTTCGATTGCTCTGTGTTTCGACGACCGGAACGGACGACATTAAGAGTCCGCGAGGCAAAAGTTCGTCCATGGTGGATTCCTGGACGCCTGGCCGAGGCGTCAGCCCCAGAGGGTTCACTTGACCAGGGAGCATAGTACAATCCCCACCTCCTTGAGCTGAACACAAAGTGAAACAGTAGTCTTAATTTTTCACACTCTCGTTGGTGACGAACCGATTTAAACGATATCAGATGATTGCCAAGGTGTCTACAACTTGATAAACGAATGTTTAACTTAAAAAATGAGCGTTCTGTCCGCATATCTGGTTGTGAAACGGCCGACCGCTAACTTCAAAACTTACCTTCGACCGTCGGGACCTCTTCCAAGTATAGTAGCCACTTTCCTTGGGGCTTATTGCTGGCAACCTGGTAAGGCCATTCGATATGCACGTCCAGGGTGGTCACTTTCCATGGCCCCGCGTTGTACACCTCGTACGTGTGAATGACTCTGGAGCCCACCTGGTCCAGATATTGCATTGCAGACTCCTCTCGTACTTCTCCCGCGTAAAAAACTTGTTCAGGCCGAGCAGACCTAAAATCAAAAACAATAGTGTCTATTCGCACGCAAACTCTCATCCAAAATACATTGGGCCTTCTTGACCTGAAGTCTCTTCATTTTCAATGCGTGTTCGTTACGGGCGCGCGAATAAAATTGACCATAAATAAAATATTTCACATGGTGGTTTGCCCAGTGAAAACTTCTGGATCAACTATAACTTTAGCTTAAAAGCGTAACATCATTTTCAAATTATTAAAAAAAAAAGATTTAAGTATTTTTGTTAAGTTTATGGTTTTACTTGAAATACATTTACGCGGAGAGTTTTGTCGCTGACGAAAAATTTGCTCGGAGCATTCGAGAAAATCCCACGGTGATAGATCGGGTCAGTTAGACAAACTGTATAGCACTGCAAATTTAAATGAAATTTTCAACCTTTCTTCCACCTTCCGTCGCCAACCGAGCAGAGTAAAATGTACGTAACCTAACCTAGGTTAACTTAACCGAACGTTCGTCGCTCAGCCTAAAATGCTGCTTACTCCCTCCTAATTTTTCCGGCTGAGAAGTGGCATCCCGCGGCTAGGCGACTGCCGAGCGGTGGCGTGGCGAAGCGAGGACCAAGGCACTAACAACGTTAACTAACGTACGCTTTAGTCGTTAATCATCGTACGGTGATGAATGATTCAACCAGGCAGGGTAGAACTCACCGTCAGGGTACATTACAAATGCTACCTTTCAAAAAGACAGGGTGAGGGGGATTTTTCTGCGTTGCGTTTGTTCTTGGAATCTCCAACTTACCCGCTCAAAGATATTGCTGCATGCTTCAAAACCTCCATCTTGAGCTTGTGCTGTTCTCGGCTGCCGTTGTCTTTAGATGTTGTATTAGCAAACACTATGAACTCGAGCAGAGATTGAGTATCGTCAAGATTCTTAGGATCAAATCGAATTTGCAGGTTGACAATGTTGTTTTGTTTGAACGGGTTGCCGATTGAACACGATAGCAGAGTGGCGTTGTGGGGTTGACAAGCGAGTTGTTTGCCCTGCAACAGAGATCTTTCATGAACCGAAAGAGGAAAACCGACCAGAAAATTGCTTTAAAAGTTTCCTGGGAATGCTTCGATTCATGAACTTATATTATAAAACCAGCATATAAGTTACATACCGGTAGCAATTAGATTTTTAGTTTTAGTTTAAATATTTTTTGAGCTGACAGTGAGTGATTTCTTTCTTTAAGAAGAATTTCGCGTTACAACTGAAATATCATTTTTTTTAACTTGCTTAAAATCAACCGAATTTTTAACAAGTGATCCGTAAAGTATGGGAGCCTTTTTTCTAACTACTTTTTAGCAATACTTCAAAATTAACAATCTGAAGGATGATACAGTATTTTAAAAGAGAAAAATATGCCTAATTACAATTATACAAAATTGTAGTCATGTTCAATTAAAAAAGGAAATATTGTGCGATTAGTTCATTCGAAATAATATTTTCAGTAAGACGCAACTGAACTAGATGGTTACATAGACTTTTGGCGCCAAAAATTGGTGTTGCGAATCGAATAAAGTTATATTTGCACTCTGCCCTCCAAACAAAATAATTTTTGGAATGGTGTTTTTTTTTGTTTTTTTCCCCTGCCAGGTTGGTAAGTTTTCAAGATAGACGTATGAAACGTGACTCTAGCCAAGCAAGCCCTTTGCTCTGGTCTCAAAAGGAACCAAACTATTCAAATTCATTCAACCTTCTACAACTACACCCCAAACAGGTATAGGACCTCCTGAATCACATATTATTTTTATCCGTACTCTCACCTCAATTTTCCTGCCGATATAGCTCAAAGTAGTCGGGTGAATAATGAAAAGTTGAGTCTCGTACGCAGGCTCCCTCTGGTTGCTTATAGTGACGTTCATCAGAATCTCCTGATTTTGTCCGAGCGTCAGTTTCCATGTGTTGGGCTCCATCCCTGTAAACAACGTTCAGAAACAATCAGAAACACTGGAATTCCCCTTTCAAGCTCCGCTCTCGCTCTACTGGGGCGTTACGCGCGGATGAAATCCGCTTTGAGCGCGCCGCCGCCGCCGACCCGCCTTTTCTGGAAACTTTTTTATCCCCCCATTGGGAAAATGTTTCTGAGTAACTGCGTAGTTTCAATTTCCCACATGATATACTTCATCTACACAGTTTTAGCAGTCTCAAAAATATTGATCGCTCCAACTATTTCAAACCTCCATAACTGTGGAACGGAAAGAGATACGTCAAAAAAGCTCAAATCAGATTGGCAGATCTCTCGTAGATCTAGCGATTTTATTGGGTGCATATCTGACGCATCTCTCTCCATTTCAAAGTTATGGTTTGAAAACATTGAAGCAATCAATAGTTTTGAGACTGATAGTACAGTCGAGGATGTAAATGATTTTTTGTTCTTATGAATTTAGGCTGGCAACAATTGGAATCGGCTAAAAAGCAGGAATACCTTTCCATCTAAGTACATTTAATAGTACCAATACAAATCGGAAAAAAAAACAAAATCATTTTTCAGCCATTTATTAGCCCTCGCCTGTAGTGCGTATCGGAAGTAAAATTTTCTACCTCTTGTGTTCAAGTTTGCGTAATTTACCGAACGTCATGAGGATAAGTGAATTACAACCGCGTAGGTTCCGGTAAACCAAGGTTAGGAGACCGTGAGGTTTACCTACGTCAAGTAAGGTTAGGTGGAGTGCCCTGTACCTTGCTCGTCTGTCGCTCAGCTCGGCTTTTTGACGAGTGACAGAACATAAGAGGTGAAGAATTCCAGCTTTTATATATACACGGGTAGTATCGCACGATCGTTTTCTCAAAACAAAGAAAGGTTGTTTTTTTTCGTTATTAAGAAAAATAAAAAATCTTTGGCGCTGAAATTTGAGATAAGCTTTTTGCATTGATTAGAAAATGTCGTAGCGCTTTGGCTTTCTTCAAAATATTCGGGATTCCGCGGTTTTGGGAAATCTGTTACGGATCATGAAAAAAGTTGGTACTTGGCATTAGTAAAAAAACAGCCAAGAAAATATTTAAATCTAAGTTTTTTCTTTTTTTCTTTGAGTCCATTTTTTTTTTATTGAAATATTATTTGAAGGAAAGAGAGATTTTTCTCACTCATAAATTTAAAAAAAAAAACAACAAAAAACAGAATCTCAAGTTTTGATTTCTAATAGCAAATCAAAAGCCCATCTTCCTCTCGCTTTAAAAAAATGTGTTTCAGAAGAAAGAGATGTCTTGTCCCTCGGAGGATTGAGTCAAGAAACCGTTTCTTGTTTGAAGCACCGTAGAGTCGTTGTGGCAAGTTTGCTTACCGTGATCCAAAAGCAGTTTCGGTTCAACAGTAAGAAAACTCTCGCATATCTCATCGTCCCCACAGTCCTTCTGGAAAGTCGCGCTGAACGTTTTGGCCGCCTCTTGCTGGTTCAGGATGGGGAAATGGTCCAGAGACACGAGGCGGTCGTAACGACCCGGAGTTTCGGGCTGACGTTGAACAAGGACGTAGCTCAGTTTGAATTTGATCGGTGACTGGATATCTCGAGTCTTTTCCTGGAAACAAACAAAACGTCCATTTCATGGATGGTTCAAGGAGACGGTGGATTTATGATATCAACCCATAACAGCCCAAGTATTTGGAGTGAAATTAAGCTTGCTTACGAGAAAGTGGAGTTTTTTTTTTCATTGAAATACGCAATTTTAAGCTTCAAAAAATGCCTATATCATTAAATTTCAAGTTCCCAGAGGGGTGATATTTTTATAATCGTGAAATTACTGAACAGGAAAGATCCTCCATTTTTTTAATTTCTGTTTCCGAACGGCATCGTTGGGCGGTGGTGGGTTAAATTGAACAAGCCAATGCTGATACTCGCTCACAGTGAAAACGAAACACCTTTTGTAGGGAGTTGTTCCCGGTGTTGATGGGAGTGAAGCTAAAACGGGGGTAGGGGTAACACGTATTCTAGTTTTCCAAAGTATACCTACTGTATGTTAATGAAAAGCTCTCGCCGAAACCTTTTGCATTATAACGCTCAACAGAGGTCTTTCTAGAAAATAACCATAATACGCATTACTTGGTTATTTTTTTATAGACCTATGTTTAGCCTTATCAGTGGAAAGCCCTCGCCGAGACCTTTTCAATGACATGGCTGAAAATAGGTATTTCTTGAAAAATACTAGCCAAAATACGCCTCACTTCCGTATTTTTCAAGATAATGTAGACCTACGTTCAGCAGCATCAAAGGAAAGCTCTCGCCGAGATCTTTTGTATTATATGACTGAACATAGGCTTATCTTGACAAAAATCAAAATATGTCTTGCCCCCGTTTTATTTCCCCACCCAAAAGAGACAAGAACTCCCTAAATCAAGTGTGAAGTTTTTACAGTATTCTCCTGGAAACCAAAATGTTACAGACACCGTCTTGCACCATAACAGCTTTAGTTTGGCTATTTGGTTTTTCGACCAACGACTTTTTTGTATTGGCACCACTATAGTTACCTTGACGTAGACGGTGTGGAATTGGCAGTTGTTGAGTTTGCCATCTCCTCGCGCGGGTCGAAGTTCAATTGTTTTTTCAATGAAGGAGGGTTGATTGTCGCTGTTTCCCGTTCGGAACCAAACCCGCGAGAACTTCCGGTTGTTCCCTGGGAACGTTTCAGCCTCAAGGCGGAATTTCAACGTTAAGCCGCGGTCTGCTGCCGACGGCGCGCCCGTCCCGCGGGACTTCAGCACAGACTCGATTGTGCAGCATGTTTGAAACGAGAAGCTGAGAAAGAAAAAAATGTTATCTTCCAAGATGCCACGTCACCCTTGCATCCCACCAATAAGCGTTGCTGCTTTCATGCATCCCACTAATCAAGGAGGCGGGAACAAGGTGTCGCCTCTCTCCATATGAGGCTCTCTAGCTAAATGTTAACGCTTGTTTTAATTTAGAGAGAATTTTTGTTGTAGCGTCTTCATATACCAAATGCAAGGAAGAAGAGCGTTATTTTTAGTATCTTGTACCGTACTTTGGGCCAGCTCAATTCTATTCACCCGTCCTTGAAAAAAAAAACACATGTTTGTGAAGACTTAAACGCACGTCGCACGACGAGAAAGTCCACTGAATTTTAATTGGGAGTTTCTGGGTAAATTGAAACTTCCTTTATTTTCCCTGGTCCGAGAATCCATAGCATATCCATCCATACACAGATTTTCCAAAAATCTACGGATACCAACATGGATATCCATGATTTTTGTATGTCAGTCTTCAGTTATCCATACAAGTGTGATTATCCGCATTGATACCCAAGCAGGGATATCCATGCAAGGACATTCTGCAATGTGTATCCGTAAACAATAAATATTCATGAATGGATATCCATGTTTTATGGATAACAGTCTTCAATTATCCATGCTTTTATGGATATCCATTTGGA
>Ga0058701_10003578_pt1 | contig 12348 bp, 7 predicted proteins | sample AgamicOrMae_FD_97039 | JGI IMG/M metagenome (GOLD analysis project Ga0058701, IMG submission 97039) | Agave microbial communities from Guanajuato, Mexico - Or.Ma.e | ecosystem: Host-associated > Plants > Phyllosphere > Phylloplane/Leaf | place: Guanajuato, Mexico | collected 2012-06-04
ATTAGATTTCAGGTTTCCAGAGGGGTGAAATTTTTTAGATTGTGGCAATACTGAACTGAGAAGATCCTCCAAAATAATTTTTTCTGTTTCCGAACGGAATCGCTGAGCTGTAGTGGGTTATGTAACCCTATTCTGATAAAACTGTCCATTTTTCGGAAAAGTATTGTGTTTTGACTAAGAACTTTGCGAGATTGATTATTAATGAATTCTAATGTTCCTATGAAGATATTCAAGATTATTTCACATTGATTTGATTGTGTTTATGGTTAACAAGTAATTGTACTCGTCTTAAAAAATGTTAAATTTAAAAAGTGGCATTGCCGAAACAATGTTATACGTCGCTTACCTTACATCACCAATCCTAAACTACATCCATCCTAACTACGTAATTTCTAACCCCATCTAATTTAACTTCACCTTATTTAACCTCACTTACCAATATTCGCCTCAAGCAGCCAAACTTTCACATTGAAAAGGAAAATCCTGTTTTAGGGAGTTCCATACCTGTTTTGGGTATGAAATTAAAACGGGGGTAGTACGTATATTGGTCATTTTTCAAGATAGACCTATGTTCAGCCACATCAATGGAAAGCTCTCGCCGAGACCTTTTCAATGATATGGCTGAACATAAGGCTATCTTTAAAAATGTTCAAAATAAGCACTAGCCCCGTTTTAGCTACCCAAAAATAGGTAGAATTCCCTTGGGTGTTTTGTTTTTACTGTATTTCCTTACTTAAAGGAACTTCACCTAACCAAACTTTTGCCCTTTTTTTCGCCAAAACTTCACTTCACTGAACCAAACTTGATAAATGTTACCTATCTAATTACCAAACTTCACCTTACCTAAAGTAACCACGCCTCCTTTCAACCTAACCTCACTTTACAAAGAGCGAAGTTCCGTTCAGTTGCAATAAGCTCGTTAGTGTCCGAGCTCCAAGTCGCGAATTTGCAAGACTAGACGCACAGTACTGTGCCTTAAGCTGACTTAAGGTTATAATTCATTGAGGGAGATATAAAACCTTCTCGGTGTCCCTCGCACAGCGTTCTCTGATTCATCTTTGCATTCGGTCCCTGTTTTCTCGATTCATTCAGCTCGAAGCTCGCTCGCTCGCGGCCGGCGGCCCACAAGCGGCCCACAAGCAGGCAAGTGGCCCACAGGCGCCCTACCAGGCAGCCCACAGAGCAGCTCTCTCTGTGTGGGTCACTATCACCATCGTTAACGACTAGCTTATTCAGCCGCGGAATTTACGCTTTATTTCCGAGGTTTTACTCGTCGCACAAGATTTATAAGGAGCCGGTTTTCCCCGTGAAAAGTAGGACTCGCTTCCTACAAGGGGTTTTCCGGCTTTGCCTCATTTTAGCCTTTATCAATTTTGGAATCCTTTGTGCTTAAGGCTTTCCCTTAAAAAAGATTTACTAGATTTTACCAGCTTATACCGTTGTGTTTTCAACCGATTGCGTTAAACCGTCTCTTAGGAGTCTTGGTGTGTAAGACTTCTTGCCGTCTCCATGTTGAGCGGAGAGAAGCTCAGGGCGCCTGTGACCTAACTTGACATAACCTAGCCGTTTTTAAGCCTGATAGCGCTTGATTTTTGGAACAGTTAATGTCGTCGAGAAGTTTAAGTGCTGTCAGGTTTGGCGACAGCTGAGCCTGAATCGATGCCCCTGACACCTAACCTATGCGTTTGCGTGCCTTAAATTCCTCCGATAAAATTCTTAGTAAAAACTTACCACAGTTTTAGTTATGCAGGAAAAACGTGGGAAGAGCGTGATTTTGTTATTTTTAGAGATATTCCTACGAATAACCACATCAATGAAGAGCTCTCGACGAGACCTTTTCATTGATATGGTTGATGAAAGGTTTATCTTAAAAAAATCACGCTATACCCCTATTTCCCCTCATACTTGAAACAGGTGTGGAGCATCCTAAAAGAGGGTGTGTTGAATGGGGGTTGTTAATGCGAACAAAAGCAACATAACGGTGAGGGGCACCACCTAGATATGATCGGGTTATTCTTGACCAAGAACCTGCGCCTAAAATCGACAATGAGAAATCACTGGAAAACATTAGGATTAAATTGTCGTCGAAAATTGTTTTTTAGTTCAAGAGTGATTTTTTTGCTGAGATGGCATATCCTCCGTTGAATTGCCAGCTGAAGAAACTGCCGGAAACTTTTATAGCACAAAATATATTTCTAGTTTATCGGGAAATCAGTCCAATAGGATGGGTCAGAAGATACTGCTGAAATAAGGAAGTCCGGTCGTGTTTTCATTTTTTTCTGTAAAGCTGCAGTTTTACTTGATTAGGCGACTCCGTACGGACGATCTTATTAAAAACGACCCTAAAAGCACCTGTTTGAGGCAGATCATTTATCTCCTTTAGTTCTGACATTAACCTTATCACTGACCAGCTTTCACGCAGCCCTTGTGTTTAAGATGGTCATTCTTAAATCTATTGCGCGGAACCAGTCTAAACTGCATTTTATGTGCCTATTGTAACTTAAAACCAAAAAATGTAGGAATCTTCAATGTAAAAACAAACCCCCTTTTGGCGAATGTTGTACCTGTTTTGGGTGTGAATCCAAACGAGGGTTGTACATATTTTAGTTATTTTTTTAGATAGGCCTATGCTAAAAATAAGGGAGTAGTGCGTATTTTGGTTAGTTTTCAAGATAGACCTACGCTCAGCCATATCATTCAAAAGTTCTCGGCGAGAGCTTTCCATTGATGTGGCTGAACATAGACCTTTACGTTGGAAAATGCCAAAATACGCACTACCCCCGTTTTAGTTTCATACCCAAAACAGTTATAGCATGCCCCAAAACGGGCGTTTTGTTTTTACTGTGCTCAAACGAGGCCCTTTTCTTATATTTTCCTGCAATGAGTATCAGTGTTGTCAACCCAAGATTATTGTATAGTATTTTTAAGGGTCTCATCACGGAAGAAAATATATGTGTCTCACAGGGGAAGTGGGCTGATGTAGCGATTTTAATGTCTTGATAGAAGAGATACCCGCAGCGGATATAGAACTCTTTAAAATATGCCCACTTTTATTACTCGGTACTTTCTTTCGTTTTATTTAGGTTTAATGATCCACCGGTAAATACGAGCCTTTTGCGTGGCTACGTTAATGTTGGAACAGATACGTTTCATACCTCAATGCGTCGTGGTGCGAAATACAGGTCATGTTCGTTTTTAGTCAGTGTTCATCCCGCGACGTGCTGCAATTTATTTACTTTTAAAAAAAATATGAAAAATTCTTGATTTATTAACTAAAAATTTATTGCATATAAATGATAATTATTAAAAAAGAGTTTTAGTTGGTTATCCATTAATAATTCAAGCTGCCCGTTCCTACCTACCTAATTTTATCTAATCAAGCATATAATTTACAAAGCCCTAGTGCCATGCCATACTCTGACTTCGTGCTGCCCAATTTCACGAATTTCAATTAAATGATGTTCTGATTTTAGTCGGGTCTGTTCGAAAAATTTCGCAAAGTTACATTTATTCTACCGTATGTGTCGTACAGACTATTTCGTTTTTTTTTAATCAACCCATAGGGTGTCCAGCGATCAGGTAAAATCAAGGTATGAGGGTAAAGTAAAGGAGTTCTACTTCCTGGAAAATATCAGGGGGAAATGAGGGATTTTGGCTAAAAGAAAAAAAAAAGTGTAATCAATAAATTGTAACCAGTAATTTAAAAAAAATTCTTCAGTGAAAAATTGACTCATGCGTTGTTTTTGTGTTCCATCTCTTAATCAGGTAATTTCCATCACCACTCTTCTTAATCAGGGATAAAAATGTTAGCCAGACCTGGAAAATCAGAGATAAATTAGGAAATTTGGTTCAGGGAATTCGCTGGAGCACCCTGTCAGACGAATCCACGCCCGTTCAACATGAAAAAAGAGGTTATTTCTGACACAATTGTAATGTCATAAGCTGAATATGTCTTTCATTCTACTTTTCAGTGTACGCGCGCAAAACCACTCGCAAAGATCAAACAATTGACGCCTGGGTACTCATTACCTTTAAGCGGCTTTTTTTCCCGCCAAAATGCTGCTAATGGCTTAGAAAGGACCTCTTTTCGCCGCTTTTTTTAACAATGAACTGATTCACCATGTCTCTGTTCACCCAATTCGCTGAAGGAAAGTCTCACGAGCCAACATATACACTCTGCTATCTCCCGATCTACAATGAGTACTGTTGGTTATCAAACCATTGTTATGAAGATCGTTGTTGGCGCTCTGTTGGGTGCTGCGAACCGTCGCCGATCTTTTTAATTAACAGCACGTTTTATTGCGCCTTCAATCGGATCGGGTAAAAAGAGGCGGCGGTGATTTGAGCGCTAAATGTTCAATTAAAGAGGAAATGGGTGTTGAATATCGACTTTTTATCGAGTAAGAGAAGTGGGAGAGACCAATGGATGGAATTTAATTGGGCTTTTCGTCTCCATAGCGTGTCGGAGTGTCCACTTTGGCGGGCGTGAAAAAAGGCGTTTATAGGAGACGGTGATCGATCAAACACTTTGTGACAACAAATCAGGTGTTTTTTTGGGGCGATAAAAGCGATTCGGACGCAAACAGACGCTTTTAAACTAAATTGATACGTTGTGTTTTTGGGGCAATTCGCTTGTGTTTTTTATCGGATAAAAAAGTGCTTGTTTTGGGCTGTGCGTTAGCGTAATTTCGGGTGTGGAAGTAAGTTGATTTAAACACCTATTTCGCTCAGTTTTCGGGACGATACTTAGTTTTTACAGGGTAGGTGCTTTCCTGGGAATCACGGATAACGTGAAAATGGCAGAGACCTGATATTATTTCAGGGCAAATGTAGTCAGGAAAAAATTTCCGCGCGCAAGATTTCTTTTAGATGGGAATTGTGAACATTGTCGAGGAAAATCGGGAAATCTGGGGAAAATCAAGACTTTGTGAGGAACTTTGGATATCGGGATCTTGCGGCAGACTTACTGCTGCAAAAGAGATGGTAACTTTTAAATTCAAAATTGATAGCCGAAATACTTTGAAACAAACATTTCGCCGCACAAATGAAATCGCACTAATTCCCTGTATCACGTTTTCTATTTGCTTGCGATCTTTTTTCGCAAGTTTAATAGGAAGATGTATTTTCTTTGGTGTTCTACCTGGTTCGGCCTTTCGGTTTGTCTTAACAATGTACAGTCGATGGCCTAAATGGCTGACAATTTTTTTCCTATTTGTGTTGGCTCTAATGTATTCCTGTACAGGGGGTTGCTACCGTAATTAAGTCGATATCAAAGGTCCATTATGTTGCCAACCTAAATTCAAAAGAACAAAATTCACTCGTAAGCCACACTGTACTTTTTTAAGGTAGCATTTTCAACCTTTTGGTTTAAATTTGGTGCTACCCTCCGTCATCAAGCCGAGCGGAGTGGTAGCGGAACGAGGCAAAAGGCATCCAACCTAGCCCAACCTATATCATAAGCAAGCCTCTTGCCGTATACCAAGTTTTGGTATAGTGCCTTGTGCCTCGCTCCGCTATCGCTACGCTCGGCTGTCGCCAAGCCTGATGCCGCTTACCTCTCGGCGCCCCTGAGCGGGCGCCGAGAAGTAAGCGGCATCAGGCATGGCGACCGTTTAGTTGGGTTTCCCTAGGTTAAGTTAGGTTAGGTGCGTTGTGCCTCGCTTCACTATCGCTCCGCTCGGCTTGACGACGGAGGGTAGCACCAAATCTAAACTAAAAGGTTGAAAATGCTGCCTTAAAAAATTACAGTGCATGTATGCCCTCGCCTCGCATATGCACGTACTAGGTTTTGAGCTCGCTGTCTTGCTCCAATCTGTTATCTTCGCATACCTCTCTTCTCAGTGGTAGTTGCTCCCGATGGTAAAGAAGCGGCATCAGGCTTGATGACGATAAGTTTAGTACCTCCTTCCTAAGTCCAGTAACAAACGGTAGATCTCCCGAGGCGGGAAATACAACCTTCAAAATTAGAGTAAGTACAAATTTTACCGAAACATACCGTTCTACTTTCGCGCATTCTTTGCCGGCCGGCGCGCTTATTTTAGCTCCCAACAGCAAGGAAGGTGTTTTTGTTTTTTTAATTGCAACAAGCAACCTGTCCGCCCTGCAAGTTCAAAGTCTCGAGCCCGTCTCTTCCAAACCTTCACTTAATAAAATTGACGCCGCGCGTCGCGCCCGGAGAAGGACGCTTTCACGATCTGCACGCAGCTTGCGGCCAGCTGCGGCAGCTGCGAGCCGAGCAGGGCTGGGTCGAGCCGAGTCGAGCCACCCTGCTGCAGGCGGAGAAACCCATGCACTTGATTTGACGTCCAGCACCTTCTTTCCAGCATTCCTGCTGCAAAGCACATTACGATCTGCCAAATTAAATGGATGGACAAGACAAGTGGTATCACTCTCAATTTTAAAGGTTGCATATTTTCTATCTCTCTTGTTTTGCCTTTAGTAGGTACAGGAAGACGGGCGTGGTTGGAGCATCATAAGTACTTTGTTGATACTCATACATTTTTTTATTTATTTGTTTATTCTTTTGTGGCAATAACTGGTTGAACACGATGGAATTTCTCGTGGTGGATTTGACGCCACATATCCAGCACGAGAAATTGGATTGCATGCATCCAGTTTCTGGTATTGACAACCAAACATTTTGTCATCACAACGAAAAATCTGGTTTTCACAACCGCATCTAATTTGAGTTTAGTCCTTGGTCGCCCCATCTGAGCTCTTTTATCCGCGTGGAAACTGCCCACAGGACACCTAACAGGGAGTGTCTATTGACCCCACTGCCCCAATTAAAACGTATTAGGTTGGGTTCCGTGCGTTCAAGTCACCTCCCATTTAAAATGCATTAGGTTAGTTTCCGTGCGTTCGAGTCTCCCTTATTAACATAGGCGTCAGAATAGAGCTGATCTTACCTTGAATTGTTGACTACAATGAAAAACAAAATTTTCGAAATTTATCTCTAAAAATTACCTAAGTGATGCCTGATTAGCAATAAACTACAAAAACTTAAGATATTACATTAAGGTATTCTCCCCATTAGAGACTTGAAATTGGTAATTTTGTGTCGGAATAAACTGATCTGTTCGTTCATCCTTGATATTTTCTTATCGGCATCGGCTTATTTATTTCTTACCATTAGGTATGCGGAAACATTGGCTTTGAAGGTCTTATGTGCTATTCTTATCAATCTAAACTATCTCGACAGCAGTGGGCTCGCTTTTCGGCCATCCAAACTTTCAAAAAGCCCGCCACTCCAGTACCACGCCTGTTTCCTGACCGGATCCCTATCGCTTCGAGAACAATCGATACAATTGAAGATGTTATCGATTAGAGACACCCTACAGCAATGCCGAGTAGCAGTATCCTCCAGAGACTAACAATGGGTATCGACGTCCGTCTTACAGGGGCATTCACACCTCCAATGTCTAGTCTATGGTTATAGCCTTGAATACCAGCGCCTTCCAACAACGAAAACCGAAAACCGCCGTTATAGAGCTCTAAAGTAGAGAGCCATTTAGAGAGCGTGGGGTGCATGTAAACAAACCAGGCACAAAACAAATTTTGATTTTCAAACTAAAGAAGCTACAAAGTCACCCAATGAAGGCAGCCTGAACAATTGTGCAAGCCTCTTGTAATTATTTTTGGGTAAAATTTCAATAAAAAGTTTCAAATTTGAAATAAATCTCGATTTGAAAATCCGAGGTGAACAGCAGACAACGACCTCCTACAGTTTGTTGTCCCGATGTTGTCTGCTGCTCACCTCGGATTTTCAAATCGAGATTTCTGTCAAAATCGGAAGCTTTTGGAGATAAAATACCTAAAGGACATTAAAGTAAGCTTGCACAATTTTCAAGACTTCCTTTGTGGCAAAATTTAGTCAGTGATTTGGTTCGGAGATCAAAAATTGATTTGTACTTCGTTTGTTTACATGCACCCCACGCTCTCTAAATGGCTCTCCTTGGCTCTCTACTTTAGAGCTCTGTTGTTACTGCTGAAGAAGGCGTCATGGTCAAGTGTGTCTTATACCTGAGACCGGATAAAATTTTGCTCTAACATACGACAGTAAATTTGGGGGGCGGCACTTTCTACCTGTTTCAGACTTTTGATCGTTAGGCCATCAAGGCTCGCAACCTAAACCAAGGTTAACTTAACCTAAGGGTTGCGCGCCTGACTACACACAGTAAAAGCAAAACCCCGGTTTAGGGGGATGCTATACCTGTTTTGGGTATGAAACTAAAACGAGGGTGAAGCGTGTGGTAATTTTTCAACATAGACCTATGTTCAGCCGCATCAATGGAAAGCTCTCGCCGAGACCCTTTTGAACGATATGGCTAAACATGGGCCTGTCTTGAAAAATAACCCAAATTCGTTCCATTCCCGTTTTGGTTTCACACCAAAACAGGTATAGTATGCCCCCAAACAGGGGTTTGTTTTTACTGTGCGATCGGGGTGATAAGCCTATCGAGACGCTTCATAACATGGCTTTAGGCTACGGAGATGATATGAGATACGTTAGGTTAGATTATCTGTACCCTCTGCTCAGCTTGACAAGTAGAACACGAGAGCGATTATGTGAAATCTTTTGAATTCATGACATTGAGAAGTTACGGTCAAGGTGGTTGGATATACCCGTACCAATTCGGAAATTTTATAACGTGTATAACATATATTTTTAGTTCCTGAAAGACATGGTAGTATCCTTATCAACAGAATCGGTCAAAACCCGAATAAGTCCATCATATAATTTTTCAATGAGGATTAATCACAACTGCGTATAGGTTATGTTAGGCTAAGTTTAAACCTTATACCTTCAAGCGTCAACGCGCCTCCTCTGCGCAGAATAGTAGTGTTGTTTTCCTTCACAGAAACAAAAATATGAGAATGTTTTTCGCCCTGTGCGAAACGCGCCCCATTTCTCTCTGGCTTATTAGTATTCTCGGATGAGTTTATTTCCCGTTGATGAATTGAGGTTATCTCTCGGTTGTCAGCTTCGAAAGCAGCATCACGTGCCAACAGCCTTGGTGGTCAATACTTGATTCACTTTCGCCGAGCAGATTTTGATTTTTTTTTTGCGGGAATGAAGTTTACGGACGATATTTGAGGTTAAGGGCACGCGCTTTCTATCTCTGTGGGGCAACGGAGAGCGTTCGGCATGATTTTGCTCAGTGGCCCGGAACCGGAAACTTGTCCGTCGCGGCGCGTCCCCGAGACAGACTGATGACTGTTCCGCTACTCTTCTTCAATGGCCGTGTAAATTTCATTCATACTGCGGGGAGGGGCGGCGCGGCGGAGGCTTGGCCCGCGACACTAGTATGCCTCCTGGGGAGCCCAAATTGGACGCGCATTTGCTTTCCAGAAGTTGGACTCTGGACGTCCAGTTAACTATGGATTCCGAAGCAGGTATTTTGAACCTTTTGTGTTTGAACCTCCGATACGAAACCGAGCGAAACGATGGACTTATCAAACTTAACGCTTGCCTAGTCTGATGCCTTTCAACAAAATATCTCCGCCCTGTTTTCTCCAAAAACTGAACAAACTAGCAAGATGGTTTTGGTGATCGAAAGTCTGCAGTTAAGAGAATGAGGAATGGTCGGTCGAATCGACGTCGATACGTCGAAGCGAGATCGTTGACGAAATGAAGTCTAAATACTGTAATTTTTGACCGAAAGAAAAACAAAAAAATATAAACTCAGAACTACTTTAAAGAGCGTTTTCCCAAGAGAGCTGTCATTTTTTTTTCATTTTTTTATTTACATTTTTTACAGTACGAGGGAGTCAAAAGGCCCTATGCTGTTTCGACGTCGAAACGAGCGATAAAGCAACAAGTTCCTCGAAATTTCGTCGAAATTTACAGGATTTTGTCGACCAAATTTTCGACCAAAGATTTCGATTTCTTTTGACCTCCGCTTCGATGTCAAATTGACGTCGATTCGACCAAATATTTCTCACAGGGAATCGAGAAAGGCTGCTCCAACTTTTATCCCCAGAGAAACCCTATTTGAGTTTCCAGCGCACTCTAATTTTCAAGGGTTAGGGTTAAATTTTATTCTACTTTTTTCACAAAACTGAGCGTATTGATGCACATATCCACTCAATCTCTCCTATAATCATTTCAAAAGCCTGATGCGAGGTGATGTACATTGCCCTATTATAGTCCACTACTTAGATTGTCACACTAATAAAAACATCGTCTAATAATTTGCGGCCATTAATCCTCAAGGTTGAACTATAAGTTGGAAACAGGATGTACTCTTGTCTCCTTGATGCAACCCTTAAAATTTTAACCTATAACAGCCCCAAAGTATTTGGAGTGAAATTTAGCTTAAGAGAACTTGGAAGTATTATTTCCATTGTAGAACGCAATTTTAAGCTTCGAAAAATGCCTAAATCATTAAATTTCAGGTTTTTAGAGGGGCGATATTCTTTAAATTGTAACAATTCTGGACTGAAAAGATCCTCTATATTTTCCTGTTTCCGAACGGCATCGCTGGGCGGTAGTACACTGTAATTTTTTAAGGTAGCATTTTCAACCTTTTGTTTAAATTTGGTGCTACCCTCCGTCGTCAAGCCGAGCGGAGAGATAACGGAACGAGACAAAAGGCATCCAACCTAGCCCAACCTATATCATAAGCAAGCCTCTTGCCGCATACCAAGTTTTGGTATAGTGCCTTGTGCCTCGCTCCGCTCGGCTGTCGCCGAGAAGTAAGCGGCATCAGGCTTGGCAACCGTTTAGTTGGGTAACCCTAAGGTTAAGTTAGGTTAGGTGCCTTGTGCCTCGCTTCGCTATCGCTCCGCTCGGCGTGACGACGGAGGGTGGCACTAAATTTAAACTAAAAGGTCGAAAATGCTACCCTAAAAAATTAGTGTGATGCCACTAATCCTCAAGGTTGAACTCAAGTTGGAAAACAGGATATGTACATACTCTTGTATGCTTGATGCAACCCTTAAAATTTTAAAGTATAACAGCCTCAAAGTATTTGGAGTCAAATTTAGCTTAAGAGGAATTTAAAGGGCTATTTCCATTAAAATACGCAATTTTAAGCTTTGAAAAATGCCTAAATTATTAAAGTTCAGGTTTTTAGAGGGGTGATATTCTTTAAATTGTAACAATACTGAACTGAAAAGATCCTCTAAAATATATTTTCCTGTTTCCGAACGGCATCGTTGGGCGGTAGTTAGGCTCTTTCTTGGGCAGTTCCGCGAAACCTCAATTTGATTGTTTTTGTTTCAGATGTTGGTCCACCCGAAGATGACAAGCCGCGTGGACAAGTACTACGCACCGATGGGCGGCGGCCCCCCCGGGTGCATGGAGCCCGTCGGGGGCGAGCGCGGCGTGGCGCTGCCGCCGCCGCCGCTCGTGGACTCGTGCCCCGCCGACAGGTGCTCGCGCGCCTCCACGTGGACGTCGTACCAGAGCAAGGCGACGTTCTCGTCGGAGCTGGAGCGCGGCGAGCGCATCAAGCCGGAGCGGGCCACGAGGCGCAACGCGGTGCAGAAGATGCAGTGGCGCAGCTCGCGCTGGGTCAGTGGCTTCGCGTCGGGCGACCTCGACCACCTGGACTCCAGGATCAGCTCCATGACCATCGCCGACGTGAGCCCTAGGTTCGCCGTCAAGCGGATCTTGCTCCTCTACGAGAACCAGCAGTACAGGGAGGCGGCCAATTTCATTAACCGCCTAAGCCATGGAACTTTCAAGGTTTGTACTCAACTTGCTCCCAGACGCCTTTTTTTGCAAGGCTTTTGTCTTTCCACAGAAACGAATTCTGATGTCAAAGGAAATTTTCTCGATATAGTGACAAAACAGAATTAGTTCTGTTCGCACGCCTACCTTAACCCACTACCGCCCAGCGATGCTGTTCGGAAACAGAAAAATTTAGTTTAGAGGATCTTTTCAGTACAGTATTGTCACAATTTAAAAAATATCACCCCTCTGGAAACCTGAAATTCAATTATTTAGGCATTTTTCAAAGCTTAAAATATTGCGTATTTTAGAGGGAAAAGTCCTTTCAAGTTCTCTTAAGCTAAATTTCACTCCAAATACTTTGGGCAGTTATGGGTTAATACAAGGGAGGCTTTGAACACTCGGAAACCAACAAAATGCATTCTAAATGGGAGGTGACTTGAACGCATGGAAATTAACCTAATACATTTTAAATGGGACAGCATGTGAATATAGTCACTTCCTCGTTTTATTTCCTTGCAACAAGAATTTTTTTCTTGTTGCAAAGAACAAATTCTTTTGCCCCCCCCAAAAAAAAAACAACTTGCGATAAGAAAAAAGTTGTTTTGTCACTTAATCAAGAAAATATTTTCTCGGTATCAGAAAATATTTCTGGAAGTATTGTATTTTAC
>Ga0058701_10003579_pt1 | contig 12348 bp, 7 predicted proteins | sample AgamicOrMae_FD_97039 | JGI IMG/M metagenome (GOLD analysis project Ga0058701, IMG submission 97039) | Agave microbial communities from Guanajuato, Mexico - Or.Ma.e | ecosystem: Host-associated > Plants > Phyllosphere > Phylloplane/Leaf | place: Guanajuato, Mexico | collected 2012-06-04
ATACGTAAACCAATAAAATAACTGATATTAATACTAACTGAGACTACATGAAGATTTGGTCCATAAATTATCATTCTATGCAAAGGTGGAAAAGTCGGCGAAGTCTGGCTTTAGCAAGTGGATAAGCCTTTGACTGTTTTAATAAGCTTTCTAGTGGCATCCAAGTACCGTTGACGCTTACTTGGGGCTACCCGTTAGTGCTACTGCTGTCGATGAGGGTCGGGTACTTGCTGATCGGCAATTTAAACTGTGAAACAGCTAACTTGCTGCTGTTTTAGATTAGCTTTGGAATTTCGCTAGTTTCGATATCTTCGATAAGCTCATTACGAACGCGTGCGTGCGATGCGTACAAACCGATATTGGAGGCGTTTTTACCTGTATCGGATTTCATTTTCATGGAATACGCACTACGCAGTCTAGGCCTCGTCGAGTGGCAAGTAATGCAATTAGCTTACGTGGCGAACACTTCCTCTACAAAATTCTCTCCGTTCTGTTTTTCCCCCTTTAGATAGATCTTCTTTTGGTTCAAAATCGTCTGAGGTAGTGACTTGATACCCTCCTCAATACCTTTAGACTTCATACCTTTTGTACGATGGCAGAGCTTCATTATTGTGTTGAAAAAAAGTGTAAAGGGGTTCATATCACCTTAACATTGCATCCACATCTTCATCCGAAATTCCCCAAAATATACATTGAATGCCTGAGAGATCGCTATCAGGGAAATAAAGCTAGTTTCGGGCCAACAATTTTTCTCAGGTTTCTTCTTACTGATAAAGAACTGTTCCAATCTTTTCTGGATTTATGTTAATAGCTGTTTGCATATTTTTCAACCTGTGTTTCTGGTCAGCTTCTAGTTTTAAAACCTGCAAGTTATATTTTATTTCACTAATCTTCAAAATAGTTTCAAAAAGTCACGCTAAACTTGTCAGTATATCTCCAAGACATTTATTTCTTTAATTGGGGACAGTTGGAGTAGACACAGTCCCGCCAATTTTAATTAAGAGCCCATATTTCATGCAAATGTTCAGAGCTGCGATTGTGATTCTACAATCTACTTAATCGCGCAAAGAAACGCTTAATCTTAAGACTTACACAAATTTACCGGAACATCCAATTAAAAAATAAAGGCAGATTCTTTGTGCAGTAGTGATGTTCTGAAAAGCGACCGTTTAACGTACACTTTATGGTTAACGGATGCTGGCTGGAATCCGTTGAAATGTGTGGAGCAAATTCACAGCGTGATAAGAATCTCCGGATATTTTTCTTTCAAATGGATACCTTTCTTTCAGGATGAAACTGCTTTTCATTTTAACCGTTTTGAAATTTTGTGTCTAAGGGACTAAATAACGTTCAATGTGTTAGCTCAGGAAAAGTTGGGTACGATTTAGTTAATTGTAGATGAGAAAGGTTCGCTGACAAGAGATTAAGTTTGGCTTACATTCCTTGTAACCGAGGTGTTGCTCTAACGTGCAAGGAGTAACAAGGAAATTTCGATCGGCTTATAGGAATGATCACGAGAGTTTTTAACCTCAAGTAAAAGTGAGTTTTTCGACATTGTTTCTGCGAGAGGTCATTGCAAACACTGTCCAATTACCTATTAATCAAAACCGTCGCTTCCCATGACAGTCCAGAAATTATAATGTGGCGGTAAGCTAATTAAATGATCCGGTCTGCGTATAAATACCCATCCGCTAACCGATAAAGCACCTTAGTTAATTTGCTTTTCTAAACAAGGTGTGTATCAAGAATCGAACTTGGCTGTTTGATAAATTGCACCAGCCTCTCACTTGCCCAAAAACACCGCAGATTATTTTTGTCTGATATTTTCAAAGCTACTGTTCGGTAGCTTGTCCCATTAACTCAAACGACTACTAGTAAATAGAATCGGCTGAGAGGAGTTCTCTGTTAACAATCTACTTGGAAATGGATATCCAGTAGCTATCCTATATTGAACTTTTATCATTAGATCGAGACCCAGTTTCCTATCTACACGCTGAAAAGTTTAGCAGTGAAAATTGCTTTAGGAGTGTTCACTCATTAATAGTGAAAAATGAGCCATTATTAGCAAATCAATGGCTCACTTTTCACTATTTAAGAGTTAATTTTCACTTCTAAAGAAATGTTCACAGCATTTTTTAGCCTGTACTTTCTCTGGATTGGAAGAGATATTTTTCGTTGTACTCTTTTACCAATGAATATAAAAAAAAATACGCCCCAGTTGCGTTGAAACGGGATATTCTATAAATAAATTTTCGGCTAGTCTTTATGAAGGGATTAAGATTTGACTAGAAATAACTCTTCAATGATGTGACCTTAGTGGGCGGCCTCTTGTAAAGGTTAATCCAATTACCAGGACTCAAGTCACTTATGATTTCGCGCAAGGACGAATGGAATCAACCTGCCTTTATATAGAAATGATGCACTGTGACCTATCTCGGACGTCTGGACCCCTTTCTTAGAGCAACCGAATTGCTTTTCTTTGAAGAAAAGAGTTGACGGAAAGTCTCTCACCGTACATTTCCTGTTACAGAACACCAACATCCGCGGAAGAAGAGATTTTTCACATCCGGAAAGCCCCACTTGGGATAATCAGGCTCATCCTTGTCGTATTTCCGGCCAAAACCAATGTTTTAACTCAACATTGTTAAGGCTCTAAGCGTGACCAAAAGCCCACAGAAGAGAAATTTGATCACAGTAGCTCTTGTTGCGGATAACATACCGCCGTATCGATTGTAAAGACCCTTTCTCCATTGTAGTGCCCCCACCGCCTTTAACGAGGGGGGGTCATACATTATTCATTGTTGCCACGAGCTGCCACCCCCGTACCTGCAGCAGGGATAATAGAGTATTGAGGTAGCTGCAGGCCCCTATTTCATCTGCCAAATTGATTTAAATTCAGTCCCGTCTGCTTGCCATTTGGTATAACGTCCGACTGGCGACATGGCAACATTATGTTTGACACAGAGCGCTGAAAATCAGGGGCGAAGCGCTCGATAAACTGTTGGGGTAGGTCGAGGCCGCCGGGGGTGGAACCTAGGGGTCATTACCTCAAGAGGTCGTGGAACGTCCGATCGCCATTTCGGCAATTCATGAGGCTTCGTCGCTGGTTATTGGAATTCGTTTGAGGCGGATAGAGGGTAAATGCTCGCAATCGCCGACAAATTTTTTCGACGTTTTTCGCTTGTGAAAACTATCTTTTACTGAAAAAAAAAGTTTTATCACTCAGAGATTTATTCTCGGATGCCAAGATTTTTTTTATATGGTGAAGAATTTTTTTTTCTTGCAGTAAGGAAAATTTTCTTGTTGCAAGAAAAAAATCTTGAGGCAGGAAAAAAAACTGGGGCAAGAAAAAACCTGTTTCGTCCCTCTATCAAGAAATTTTTCCTTGGAATCACAAATAATTTTTGCGGGAGACTGAAAGTGACAACAGTGTTTGGAGACATTGATGCAGAAATGAGGAAGGAGAAAGTTTTTAGCTGTTATCGACTCAGATGTTCTGAGCTTCTGAATTTATTTTAAAGTAATATGGAAAATTGTCCATTGTACGATTATTGGGTAGACTATAAAATAACTTATGTTTTCCACCTCTTTTCGCAAAAATAGATTTTTTTATATAGCGTCTTTAGCTTTACGTTACACATAGTTACAGGTATCACTCAGAACACTCCTAAAAATGGATTCCACATATTTTTTGGTCAGTTCTATTCGCACGCCGATGTTAATACAAGAGAGAATTGAACGCACCGAAACCAAATACATTTTAAATGGGAGGTGACTTGAACACACGGAAACCAACCTATTTTAAATGGGGCAACGTGTGAATAGTCAATTCGATTTTTTTTACTGCCAACTCTATCTATACCTGTCTTAAACTAAGTATTTAAATTAAGTGGGCAATTAAGATTTCAGCTTTGTTAGAGGAAAGTTTTCAGTTTCTAGAACATACTAATGTTTCTTTCTAGGACAAAGCGAAGTTAAGAATATCCGGTTTCAATCAGCCACCGCTGAACAGGTTCACGGTTTTTCGACATCGGTGAATAAAAGCTCAGATTGGAATATAGAATTAATAGTTACCGAATTGTCATTTAATCGTTCCTATTACTAAATGAAGATTCGTATTTCATTTAAAAGTAGACGTGAAAGGTACTTTCCTGACGCCTTGACTACAGCGGCGCCTCTAACGGTCCATTTAGCCTTGGCGTTGACGCCACCTCGGTACTGGATTGGCGCACCTAGTCTAAGACGATTTATCGCCTGCATTTTTACGACCATAATTTAGCGATCGAATACTTAAATTATATTCAAAATTTCGCCTTCCTTACGGCCATAAATTTGTATGACCACCCAATTACTTACACAAGAACATACACCGTCATATCTAGTCATAGGCACTACCTATGCACGGGAAAAAATGGTTTTGTTACGGCAACAAAATAAGGGACAACAAATAAGATTTTTGTTGCTGCAACCAAAAATTTTGCCGCAGCACCGAACGTTTTGTTGATAGAACCAAACATTTTGTTGTTGTCACAGAATATTTTTATCTCTATTTTAACAAATGATTTTGTTGATATAACAAAACCTTTTTTTTTCCGTGGGTCGAAAAAGTTTCCACGGTCACTAAAATGAGCACGCTTTGAGAGAAGGGGGTAAAACATGAAAGGAAGATTGAGTTGCATCGCGAGCTCCCCATAGGGGATGTAAACAGTTCTTGGACTTGTCATCATTAACCTCACTAACTTGTTGAAACAGAATCTATGGCTTATTACAATCGAAATCAGTAACGAGGTGAGGCCTTCTTAGCGAAGATATATACATATATATTTTAAAGTGTTTATTTAGACGATATGATTATTTAGGTCAACTGCGAACTCTCAGCGATATTTCGCTGAAAAATCATAAAGGCACTATGGCTGACGATGTTGATAGCATCATAAAGTTTACCCCTCTCCTCATCAAAACCACAAATTCCCAGTGCACTTGGAGGCATACTTTCCTGTGATTCTCCTGAGGTGAGCTTGTGGCCTCATAATCCGCAGTATGAATCTTGCTTGCCCAAATAAACTCGACGCTTTACCAGACGAAGTTTATTATCAACTTGGAACGGTGTTTGCTAACTAGATTTCGCAACACTTTTCGAAAATCAAAAATAAAATCAGGCATTAAAGTATGCATGGAATCTCCTTGACGAAGGTAGGCGTACTGTTTGTTTAAAAGTTTGTGCTTTTCACTATTTATTTGTTGAGTTCCATTCGAACGGATTTACAATGCAGAACTTACGTAGGCGATTATTACTGCCTTTTATTTTTTCTTTTGGCCAATTTTTGCACTGGGCTGTTATTGACCCATCAAAAATATCAACCTTTATGCAAAATTCTCCCAAAAATCACTTATTTTAAGTAAAAACGTAACTCTAAATTAGCCTAAATAAAAAAATTGATCATTTCAAAAACACCACTTTGAAAAATTCTCCCCAAAATCACTTATTTTAAGTAAAAAGGTAACTCTAAATTAGCCTAAATAAAAAATTTGATTATTTCAAAAACACCGTTTTGAAAATTTTGACCCAAAACGTTTTGATTTTTTATTTCCTTAAATTAATTTTTTCAAACTTCCTCTGGGCAGAAATCGGTTATGTTGTTTTCTGGCAGTTCAAGAGCACGCATAAAAATAACGTGGCACAATTCAAATAAAACTAATTCCTTTTCAGAACTCAGTAAAAAGGAAACCCCTAATTCAGGGAGTTCTATACCTGATTTGGGTATGAACCTAAAACGGGGGGAAAAAGGTATTTTCCTTAATTTTTGAGATAGAATTATGTTTAGCCATATCATTAAAAAGGTCTCGCCAAGAGCTTTCCATTGATGTGGTTGAACATAGGTCTAGCTTGAAAAATGATCAAGAAAACGTACTACCCCGATTTAGTTTAATACCCAAACCAGGTAGAGTAGTCCCTAAAATAGGTGTCTTGTTTTTGTAGAAATTGTACCTGCGATTATGGAGCTAGAAAAGGATACTCCTGCAGGAATAAGTTGCCCCTTGTACTTCAATTTTTCATGGTTCTTCGACAAGGACCACCTCAAAGTTCGATTGAAGATTTTTCTTTGAGAGAAGCCTGATTGCAAGGTTTCAACGTATCATGAGCGCACCCCTCGAGACTTGCCCAAAAATCTTTTGACCTCGCCGCGGCGAAAATAGCGCCGAGTAAGCGTAAAAGAGCGAACATCTCAAGAAACACCGCGTTATGTAAACGACTCCACGAAAGATAAGAAAGAATAAGCCAGAGCGAAAAGAGTTCCGAGTCGAATTGGAGGTTATAGGTAAAGAATTGGGAAAGCGCCGAGGATTCCCGCATCTTATTTTCAAGAAAAGTTATGGAGCTTAGAATATTCCGCCCTTCACGCAAATAGGGGCGTAACTTTAACAAACGAAGAGGGCTTTCCTGTGGCTCATGTACTGTGCATCGATTTAACAGCTTATGCCCTTTTTCTTCATAATGCTCTGATAAAGAGCGGAATCTAATTAAGAAAATTGTCCTGTAAGCTAATATTAACTGAAAAAATGTGAGGAAAAATCGAGTTACTCTCACCAGCTGCCCCCGTGAATTCTACGCATGCTTCGTAAATCCTTTCCAAGACGAAAATGGAATAACCCCTTTTCAGATTGATATCTATAAGGATGGATTCTAAATTGTTGCAGAAAAAGAATTATTGAAAATAAGCGTGAAATCTATCGATATAATTTTGCAGCCACAATACAATTTAGAGAGGGAAAGTACACTATAAATTTGGATCATATTTTCATTCAATAAATAGCATCAGAAATTTCAGTCAATATATAGCATCACTAAAATAATTCTGTGCTGCTATACTGACTGATATTCAGTGAATTCTCACTGATTCACTGGGCCTCTTACTCATTCAAATTTAGAGTGTAGCCGTCGGAATTCTAAAGATCCAGATAGCCAAAGAGCATAGAGCATTGGACAAAGGACAGTCTAGACAAAATATTCGCAAGAAAAACGTCATAATTTTGTTGGGAGCGAATTGTTTTTATGAGAGGTCAATTCCGTTGGCAAACACTGTCCACCGCTACCTCAGTTTGGTGGAAAGTAGAGAGAACCGCGCGCCGCATTCGTATCCGTGGGAATGGAAGAAGACATAAACTCGATTCGACTGCAATGAATGAGTCAGAGAGGAAGTATTCCGTAAAACGGGTGTCCGAAATTGCCGCTTGATGAAAGACCACACTTGTCCTTACTGGATCATCATCACCTTGAGAGTCATAAAACAATACAGACGTCTCAAATAAACTGCTATTAAACTCCCATTCGCATGAAACGTTCCCCACATTTCGCCATTGATGAGAGTAAACTACTTGCTTTCTGACTCAGAAAAAAACTGATATCAAATATATCAAAGTGATTATTTCTAAGGCAAGAAAATGCGTGCTTGTCATTAGAGCAAGGTTCCCTTTTCACCATCACCCAGGTTTGCATCGCCGCTTGACGTACATGCTAGCGCGTGGAGCATCTATACAATCGGTCCAGAGTTCGATCCTTTTCTTCACCACTAAATTTTTCCCTTCTTCGCAACGTTGCCCTGCGAATATTCGAATAATAACGTGTACGTGCCTTCGATATGATAACATTCAATAAATATTTTGGCACTAGCATTTTTCCAGACCTTAGCGAACATTGTTTGAATAAGCAAAACATATTTTGGATTTGTATCCAATTCAAATTGTGTGTACAAATAAGTTCAATGTATTCAAAAGTACGCTTTCATTTCTAAGGTTGCGATTTGTCAAAAAATATATTAAAAATAATTATTTACATTTTTTTTAGAAAGGCGTTAGAAAATTACATGGACGAAATGTGATATGATCAAAGCACATTCGCACCTGTTCTTGCAAACAGTTTTGCGAAAAGTTTGAAACATGTCATGTTTCCAAGTCACGGTGACCAACATGTTTTCCCTTAGGTTTCTAACCCCCTACCAGATTGGTTTTGGCAATAGCAGCGGGGGACAGTTTACGACAAGTGAGTGTCACAACTTGTCGAGTGAAAATGAATATAATAAGTGCACTGCAAGCCTAGGGCGATTTTGCGGTGACAGCAGTTCGCGTGTGGAGCTGCTGAGTGATCAATCATCATGCTGATTGAAAGGGAGTACTCATCTGTATACACGAAGGTAGCTGTTACTTTAAAAGTAAAGGCGTTAACGGTCTAGTAATTAGCTTCCCGATAATTATTTTAATAATTCTATCAAATAGCTAATTCCTCTTTGGCGGTGGGCGTTGATTTTTCATCGACTTGTAAATTTGCCTGAATGAGGTGAAATCTGATAGGTAATATGGGTGGATATACAGCTCGCCAGATAAGTAGGAATTTTTAACATACTGATGAGGTTCTCACTGAGCGATAGACAAACATCAACCAGATCAAAATTATCATGTCTTTAGTTTGCTGTCAATACAGTTAGAAAGCGTTTCCATCAACCTACAATGTAGTTTTCTAATGGACAGATTTTGGTCAAATATATTTAGAAGAATTTGCTTTGATTTGTTACCGTCTATGTTAATGCTGTAATGTTATAAAAGAATTCGCGAAACAAGAAAAAGATTAGTCGCAAAGCTATAGATAATCTGTGTAATAATATCTAGGTATAAGATATGAAATCACTTGAAAGCGTTGTTACTTCCATGTTTGTAAAATGAGTGGAAGTATTTATATTACTTTGTATTTGCACTGGATGGAATGGGAAATGTCATTTTGTATCGGTCTCAAATCCTCTTTTCCAACAACTTTCCAACTTTTCTAACGTTCTTTTGTTATTATTATTACATACCCTGTCTGTAGTTTCATATCTAAATATTTTTTATATCCAAGAAAAAAGTACTTATTACATCTGCCCGTTCTTCTTTCTTCACTCCTTTTCTTTAAGATCATCTGTCTTAACTTCCCTGAATTCAAAAATTGCATTATGACTGGGGTTCATAAACCATTTCTTTGAGAATATGAAGCCCATATATAAAATAACAATCCAGCTATTTCGTTGACACATATCTCGCCTTATCAGATCCCTTTTGACAAGAACAAATTCTGTAACCATTTCGTTTTACCGCCCCGTTTTTGAATGAGAGGAATCGCAATGAAATGGAGTTTACTTCAATAAAACAGCAACATGGCACAAGAAGACGTGTAGCCTACTGTTGCCACCAGTGTATCTTTAGCCCCAAGTTGCCCCCTATTTTGTCCGTTTTACATGTTCGGCGAAGCCATATTGCACCATTTGCGTGCAAAGAGAAAAGTGAGGAACGGTAGAGCGCTTCTCGCCGAGACAGATGGAAGCGGGATTTAGGTTGTATTTCACGCGATATGCGGTATTCGTTGACAGAAATAAAACAGTGTACAAAGACAGGGACTTTTAAGAGGCCACAGCCGGAAACCAGGGGTTAAATGTCAGGGGCGAGTATCATTGACGTCTGATCGCTTGGGATATGATACTTTAACCTACTTGAGTTAGATGTTCCTTTTTCCTTTCCAAACTTAGAGAGCAACTGCTGTATCACTCACCAACTTTGTACCTGCAACATAAAATAAAATTCAAAAAATGAGGTGGATTTTTGGTCGAATATTTTTAAAATAACCAGGTTTCATATCATCAGTACTTCTAGACGTTAGCATTCATTTCATCCAACGTACCACTTGTATGAACCTATCATTACTTCTCAAGAAACAATTATTTCTATAGTCTTAAAATTTTTTCGAAAAAAATGAAAAAAAAATGATCACAGAGAGTTTTGAACGAGATTTTTCCCATCAAATGCTTCTTGTTAACGTGAATCGCTAAAAATATGTAATTTGGAATGAATCCGCAAATAAGATGCGAAATTAATGCATCCACCGTTATATATTAGTCATTTTTTTTAAATGACTATTTTTTAAATAAAAACTATTTTTTTAAATGGCGTGAGCTCCATTTCGTTCGATTCTTTGAAGATATTCAAGACTACAAGTAAGTCATACAAAACTTATTCAGGTATCCAAGCACTTTGTTAATAAAGTTTAACACTGTCCTTCAAATTTTTCAAAAGCTCTAAATGCATTCTATTTTTGTGGAATCTATCCTCCCGTTTTTTCCCAAAAAAAGCACTGATGAAATCCGAAGGAATCCAATTTAAATAAAAAAAATCATATCTGCAGGTTCACCAAATTACACAATTTTGAGAGCAAAAGTTGTTACATATATGTGATTGCGTAAACGGGCAATTCATTTGGCAAAGTCTGTTTAAAAGATTGTTGACTTGAAGGACGCCTACGCACTTGCATCGCAAACCGGTAATGGCGATGCGGCAGGTGCTACGCCAATGCAACTTGTTCCCTGATTGAAAGCAATGTGCTTCTCCCGTACACAAGAGAAATCCAGGTGCATTCTTGATGCACTCTGCACTTGATACGTCGCTAGAATGCAGAAATGAACTCGATCTGTTGAAACAGCGCGTAGGAATCCTGATTCGACAAGCTAGTGAAATAAGGGCATTTTTATGAGCTTGAGGAAATCTCAAAGTACAATTCAATGCACCAAAATATGTTAATAGTGTTGCAAAGTCTCACTGGTAATCACTTCCATATACTATATTCAATAATTGAAATCGTTTGATAACCTATGGATGCAACAAGGATGTTATGGAAGAGCTCGAGCCGAAGAACTTCATGACGATTTAGATGTTGCACAGATCACTCATATCATCACGGACCACGACTGGAAAGGCTGGAAGGAGTGAGGACATGTTTGGTCCTGTCCTCGATGTGAATGCGACTTAGGATTAAGGCAAGTTGCTCTCGGTCTAAATACCACCCAGCCACAATAATCTTGCTAAGCGCTTTAATTCCAGAAATTTATATTCTGTACGTATCGAAATTAACTGGCTTGTCACACTTCTCATGGAATTTTCCATAAGGGACTTTTCATGCTGTGCTTACGTGAACAAAAAGAACAATTTGTGAGGCAGGTGCTGAAAATTGACACTTGCACAGCGGTTCACGTCCAATCGAACTTCGTTTTATGTCTGCACGATCAGTCCTAAAATATATAATACAGTATATGGTTTGGGTTTAGGATAGTGTAACATCACAAGGTTATTTTAAAACTCAGTCCAATCTATGGGCTGCTCATGGAATAGATAAACATGGTTAATCCAAAGCAGCCCAAAGTATTTGGAGCGAAATTCAGCTTAAGACAAATTGAAAAAAAATACAGTAAGCAATTTTAGGTTTAGGAAAATGCCTATAAAAATAAATTTCAGGTTTCCAGAGAGGCGATATTTTTTAATTGAGGCAATACTAAACTGAAAAGATCCTGTACAAAGTTATTTCTGTTGCCGAACGGCATCGCTGGGCGGTAAAGGGTTAATGATCCACCCACAGATAACGTCATTTTTCGAAACTCTCAGGAACTCTAAATGAGTAGTGCTACTTCTAGAACCACGACTTCCTTTACAAAGTTAAGAAATTGCACTTGATATTTCAATGCTTGGAAGACGTTGGGCAGTTATTTTGTGATCATTTTGTGAAAAATGTTTAAGAATCGTTTATTTAATGTTCAAAAGACGTTGAACAGCTATTTTATGGAGAACTTTCAAGATTTGTTCGTATAATGTTTGGAGGACGTCGAACAGCTATTTTGTGATCATTTGGTGACGAATGTTGGGGAATCGTTTGTTTAATGTTTGGATTACGTCAAACGGCTATTTTGTGATAATTTAGTGAAGGATGTTTAAGAATCGTTCATTTCAGAGCTATGCTTCCGGAGAATCTTTCACTGCCCTATTTGGGGCACGTGAATATTTTGCGCTGCGACTTTAACTAGCAAGTGGATTGGAAGCCTATCCCACTGATTCCTGAGCACATTCCAGCAAGCTGTTGAGCTACCACAGGACGGGCTGTTCGAACCGGGTCGAAGAATACCACGGGGAGCCAGCGAACCACTTGCGGTGGTTGCGGAGAGGCGAGGCCAGGCGAGGTGGAGCGGCGGCCCAGCCCGGCGGCGGCCCAGCCCTGCCAGACCCAAGCCGGCGTTCTATTCTGAAATGTGCAGTAAATCACATAAACCATATGTAGCGTGGTGGGTTGCCTAGCTGGCAGGATGCTTGGCGGTTTGGTTGCCTGCCTTGAGGCGCTGCTCGCTCCCCCGAGATCCCCTTCCCCTCGCAGGAGCAGCGAGCACGTCTGGGAGGGCAGAGAGTGTCAACCTGGTATACAACGACACTTGGCATCTGTTCGCTGCGCAGGTGTGCCTCATACGGATTACGGTGCCCGTATCCAAACTATTTTTTTTAATTTTA
>Ga0058701_10003580_pt1 | contig 12345 bp, 2 predicted proteins | sample AgamicOrMae_FD_97039 | JGI IMG/M metagenome (GOLD analysis project Ga0058701, IMG submission 97039) | Agave microbial communities from Guanajuato, Mexico - Or.Ma.e | ecosystem: Host-associated > Plants > Phyllosphere > Phylloplane/Leaf | place: Guanajuato, Mexico | collected 2012-06-04
CCTAACTTGACCTAACCTTACCTATACGAACTTTGGCGTTTGCGACTTTTCTCGTTTGGCGGTTACGGACTGGCGCTTGCGGCGTTGGCGCTTGTGGTTTTTGGCGCTATCGAATGCCCCCCTTCTTTTGACGAGCATTTGCCAGAGCATTCCAAAGCTTCTATAATCAAGTGAGGCACAGGAAAATTACCCGCTCCCAAGTTTACGACGACCGAAATGGAAATACCAAAATCGCATTCAAAGTTATGACATCCAAAATTAAAATCACGGACGATGTCGCAATCATTTTTTTCTTGTATATGAATGATATTCGCTGAGTAAGAAAAAATAGGTTTAGGAAGGTCGAAAAATAGATTTAGGGTAGGTCAACTCTGATTAAAACGATATAAACAAAATTATGGATTGCGAGGAAATGAAAAAGAAATGTGGAAATGCTTCAACCAAAAATCGGCGTTTCGGGTTGATTTTGGAGCTACGAAACCAATATGAATCATTGTGATATGACCCATAAATTAGAAAAACGGAAAATATTCACCTTCCTTATTCACATAAATTTAGGTTATTTGAAGCCCTCCCCCCTATAGGTACCCGTTCCACGAATCAGGCCGAACGCGACAGAGTGCCCTTAAGTTAACTTATCACGGGAAAAAAGGTTTTGTTATACTAACAAAATCATTTGTTAAAATAGGGATAACAAAAGCATTTTGTTACAAGAGCAAAAGGTTTAGTTCTGGCAAAAAAACGTTTGGTTGCTGCAACAAAAATTTTATCTGTTGTCCCTAATTTTGTTGCCGTAACAAAACCATTTTTTCCGTTATGTAACAGAACGAACCTTTCTTTATCAAACCAGTCAACCCTGGTCTAAACCTCGCATCATCTTGTTTGAAGCAATCTCAAATTGATGGCAACCGCTACGACTGAAAAGTCTGTATTGTGTTCCCCTCAAAGAAAAGAAAATATAGCGTGTTTCTCGTGGAAGACTTTCAAAAGAAGAAAATGACTCGTGTGCACTCAGCATGAATGGCTGAAATGACAGATTGTTAATACTTCGCATTAACATTTTAACTACGAATATCAGACAATTCTATAAGATGACTCTTTGTCGAGAATTCCGCATGCTGTCAAGTCTCAGCTATGGATTTCATAAAATCACTGAGAAAAGCGCTTCTGATTTGCGCTTTATAAACATTTCTACGTCGTATTAAAATACGAGTTATCGAGATTTTCGAGTTAATGCAGTTCGAGTCATCGAGTTTTGCGGCTTATCGAGATTGAGGACAAGAGGTTTTAGAAACCGATTTTTAAGTCGATTAACAGCGAGGTTTTCGAGTTGTCGAGGTTCGATATACAGGTATCGCTGTATTATACTTTACATAAAAGAGTATACTGTACTTCGTGTAGGCTTAAAGTTTATTAATGTACCGAGACACGGAGAAACGAAAACTACTGAGGCACTCATAAAAAATCATACAATAGGCTAATGACATCCGAATTACCTGAGTACCCCATTCATTGACTACTTTGCGGTAACTAACATCTTTAGCTACTTTACAACTAACTTTCCTCCTAATGTTAATTGCTAATACAAAGTAGATATGAAAGTGGAATTTTTTACTTTCTTCACCTTAAGTCGCTAAAACAAATAAAAAAAAAAAAATAAAAGAGGCGTGTATTGACCCGACAGCCCCATCCGGGGTTCCATGCGTTCAAGTCACCTCCTATTTAAAATGCATTAGGTTGGTTTCGTGCGTTCAGGTCTCCCTCTATTGATGCATGTAGGGTCAATAGCAATCGTAAATCAATAAACAAAAAAATCTTTATTTTGGGAAACTGTTAAGGACAAAAATCAGTCCAAATCCACTAAAAATGTTCGCCCGAGCTTAAAAACATTAATGATATACTTTGAATACGTCTTGTGTATGGATACGGCTTTGTGTATCAGCTGACATGACATAACTGCGCCACACGTGGATTTAATCTCGAGCCCCTACGTGCCTGCACGCGCTACAAAACCATAAGATTCGTCGACAAGTTTTCGAATAATATGAACACGTAGCTTCACAGATTCAGCGTTAATGGATATCTATACAAAAAGAAACGAATAATACGCACACGTACTTCCAACCTTAAAGATATTGTCACTAAAGCAATTGATGAGGCGAGGTGCTAAAGTGAAACGGCGATGATAAACCCGATCAAAAATTCAGTCAGTGACCCATACCCTTCATATCAATAGATCAGTTTTACTTATCAGTTGCAGATATCAGGATATTGGATATAAATTAGGGTGAATATTGCTGATAAGCGGCGTTTCACACGCGAGAAAAAAATGTACGCTGATTCGTAGGATATAAAGTAGCACCCCAACGACAGGCCTCCCTGTGTTTTAGCGAAGCGAAAAGTCATGCTTATTGGAAGATTTTTGCCGTCACTGAAAAAATCGAGAACACTCATCTGATACGACATGGGATACGTCAGGAACTTCAAAAAACCTACATAAAACCCCTTCCACATATCATATTCTGGAATCGTAGAGGTTTAAAAATATGGATAGGAAATTATCTTTGATGCAAAGTGCTCGTATTAGGCATCTATTTATGGGATCCTGTTTTAGTTTGATTTTAAGTCTAAAGACAGCATTTAGAGTCCTGCCGTAGAGCCTGGATTAAGCGCATTAGCTCTCCAACGTATAGCACTAGCTCAGAGCTCCGTTTAGAGAGCTTTAATTCAGAGAGCTCAAATCCATAGAGCTCTGGAGACACTGTCATAGAGAGCCCGAGCAAAAAGATCCCCAGCTCCTACTTAAGAGCTCAATCTGAAAGTTCCCTGTTTAGAGAGTAGCTTAAAATACTTTCAAAGATATGCAAGTAACAACTGAGAAAACGCGAGTACTCTTGGTCGCTCGATAGTTTAATACTCTTGGTTTTGAACTTGAAATGACGCAAGGTCATGAAATTAAAAGGAAAATGGGTCGTCCGCATTTCTACTCGCAATAATCTGAAAGTACTCCTATGAAGCAAAAACTCTTTATCACTTCAAAAGGAGAAATCGTTAAGAACGTGTTGTTTTCTACATTAGGAGAAATTCGACGGAAATAAACATTTTCTCCGTCCGTCACTCGCTGGAATACAGAAAATGAGATCGGCTCTTGAATAAGTAAAGTCTGGTTAATTCGTAAACCTATAAAAAGAAAAGATTTGCTCTTAACGGAGTGGTTTTTGCCCCGTGAAAGGTAAACATTCACTCTAACAGGAAGTTGCACTTTTCAGAGGTACCGGTGCAGAGTCTCTTAAGTTTCGAGCAAGAGGGATGAAACGAGTTAAGCTAACATGTAAGCCGGATTTTATAAGATAGCTGCCTTAGATGGCTAACTAACTTAGATTTGGTCAGGTTAGAGGTTAGCTTATGGTTACGTCAATTAGGTTAGATCGAGTTAGGTTAGACTAGAGGGATTCTAGTCCAACCTATGTCCTTGACTTCGACAGTCAATAATACATCAGTCTTCAGAAAACTGATCAGCTACGTATTTACGAAAAAAAAGGTCAATCATTATGGATTCGATAGCATATTAACTATCCAAAGATGTCGATAGTAGTCCAAATAACCGGCGACCGCGGGCTATTAACATACATATTTTATGGACGGTTCCTTTTGACTTTCTTGCCCGACTCAAGACTTCACCTTTCACCAAAGAAAAGTTTTCCCAAATTATTACTGACCTGACGGTGACGAAATCTCATTTTATGGTGCCTATCATCGTATTTTTCCCAGCATCGCATTTTGTTCGCTCTGGTTAAGGTTGGGCGAGGTTATCTTAAGCGTGTTTAGGCTTGCTCGAATTAGACAATATTTGGACACATTTAAATCAGGCGGGCTACTGGTGAGTTTGGTGACATTAACTAGGACGAGGTTGTTTGTTTACATACCTGACTACACCCGTACTCGACAACAGGAAAAATATCACATTTACTTCTCTGTCTTACAGCGGTATAGAATATTAACTCGATTTATTGTAGTACCGTGAAACTGTTAAGAATGACGTAAAATGATAGTGCTCCATGGTATAAAAAGGGCACGTTTGACTGGCAAGTGTTAGTCAAATGGGTCAGTTCAAGCGTACTACAAAGTCTAGACGTAAAAGTTGGCTAACCTGCTCTCTGTTAAACCGACGTAGCTCTATGGTCCAATAACGCAAATGAGAGATACCTGTACTTTCTTTGCGTAGGTTTCCACGAAGTTCCAAGAATAAGCATTATCATGGTAAAGTGCAGTCGCAGCAACTGCAAAACACTAACGACTGCATAAGCGAAAGCATAACTGCTTTATCAAGTTCTAACGGATAAAAATCATCTTTATAGGAAATAATTTCATTTTTTTAAATCTAAAACCCTGGATCGAGAATCCATATAGCAAGTCGATGCATGGATATCCATAAAAGCATGGATAATTGAAGACTGATATCCATAAAACATGGATATCCATTTATGGATATTTATTGTTTACGGATATCCATTGCGGAATGCCCTTGCATGGATATCCGTGCTTGGATATCAATGCGGATATCCACGCTTGTATGGATAATTAAAGAATGACATCCAAAAATCATGGATATCCATGTTGATATCAGTGGATTTTTGGAAATCCATGCATGGATTTGCGATGGATTCTCGGACCAGGGAAGTTTTCATTAAAAAACTGCACATAAAATTTGCGATACCCGATCGGCAATCTTCTATTCCTCTTCAATTTCAAGATCCATTCATACTTTTTATAGGGCAACAATTTCAAAGATCGAAACTAATTTGAGAGAGTAGCTCCAATTAGGAAAGTGATTCAACTCGTGTCGACCCTTGCCTTTCTCCTGTTACAGTACTGTCAGGATCAAAAATGATGGCTACTTTATAAAACATAGGATTTAAGAATACTCGTTAGAAATGGGTCCAAACTAACCAGCAGGCCAAAACCAAAATTCAGACTAAAAAATAATTTGAGATTTGGCCAAACTAGCTTCAAACACGCAAGCGCATCATGGAATGGTCGCATTTTTTGTCGCGAATTCGAAGCCAATCGCGTGTAGAGATGAAATTTAATGAGCAAATAGTCGACATTTTGTGACGATTCTGAGATCTTCGTCGCTAAAACTTGAGTTCGAAAACGATATAATTTAAAATTTCATTCAGGCCAATTGATTTTTGATATTTTTATTATTTACTCTTTTGCTTAAGTACAGTTTCGATTAAAAGTTTCTGGACTTTTATCAAATAAAAGCCTGTTCGTAAGTGGAAAACTTTGAGTCTTGTCTCGGCTGTACCGAAAGACCCTCACGTGAGAGACTAGCAGGCGAGTTGCCATCGGGGGGCGGTCCCTAAAGTCGATGTATAGCACAGGAGCGATACACGTGTCAGACAAAGACACTCGGGTACCCAATACTAACAGCACGCCTAAAGTAAGGACGGTCCCTGGAATGAATTGTCAGATCCAAAGTAAAACCCTCTCAATTTGACGAGGACAGTCCTTTTCGAATTGCTAATGTTAGACCAATGTTAACGGGTACTTTTCTTGGGAACCGACTTGTTTGTGGGTCACTTGCGTAAATCTCGACCCATGAGAAGCGAAACGGAAGATGGATTTGAGATAATTTAGAGTACAGAAAGCTGCGTGTCTCAAATTGACTACCGCGTTGTATTTTTATCGACAGTAAGCGCTCTTATTTCGTCCGGAAAGGCTTAAAGCTTATTTCTACTAAATATTAGTAGCGTAACTGCTGACAAGCTTAAACCCACATTACCCAAGATTAGTTCGTGCACTCCTATGCGTTTTTTTTCCCGCTACTTTGTTTTTCTTCTCCATAGAATTTTAAAAAAGACAATGCTCAAAAGAATTAAAAATTTTTAAAAATATATTGAAAAGGAAACGTTAAAGTAACTACAAAATTGACTATGGAAATTTCTAGTTTAGTCATTTTAATGTCAAGTCTAAGTTTTGCTCTATATATTTTTCAAGATGTTCTTTTGAACTAAGTTCAAAATGTTCACTTTCAAAAGAATAAACCTCAAAATTTTTATAGACTTAAAATTTTTAATTAAGCTTTATGGTCTGTGAATTAGCTGAACGAGCAGAAAATTAGCCTCAGGGGGTTCAAGAGGTTTAAAGTCGGCTTTAAAAGAAAGGTTCCCAATAATGCTAGGTTTAATTTGAAATATTATTTCTTTAATACCAATAACTCTAAATTAAGCATAAATATACTTAAAACATTACCAGTCTAGACAGACTCTCTCACGGTGAATGGCATACTGGGATGGCAGGATGTGATGGTCCCGCGACAGGAATAGTACTCGCTAAATATTGCCATAATGAGGAAGATTCAATGTCACGTAATTTAAACGATTTCACCGCAGTAGCCGGCCATTTTCACAGTTTTCACGTCCGACTCTCCCACACATAGCCTACCTGTGGCATCAGAAAAACCTTTTCTTTCGTCCTTCTCCTAAACTGTTCCGATGTTTCGGAAAATTTAAACCACATTTGTACTTAGCGCAGTAACTATTCAGCTTTCTTCTGAGATACCGGTACGCGCTACCACGATCTGCACGTTACGTCCCAAGTTATCCTCACACCTGTTGACTGGGAGAAAGGTGGAATTTCAAGTGGGAAAAGTTACACCTTCCACCGAAAAACCGGACGGAACTAAATCGGAGCGAAGCAAAACGCACCTAAGTAAACCTAACGGCTAGGATGAAACGGCACTCTGAAGCAAAACCTCAAGAAATTCGTTCCCAAAATAGAAATTCTCCGCCAAAACAGTTCTAAAAATCCGTTGAATACCACGAGAATCATAACTCAATCATTCGCAATATACCGAATGTCAAGCGGGTATTAAAAACTTGAAAACAATGGCGATGTTTTCCGGAACCCGTAAAAAGAAACAATGGTTTGATCACAAATCACAGTTAACTGTGATAACTCAATTCCGAAAACGCCAAATGATTCATAACTTGCAGGAAAAATCGGGTGGACTAATTACTAAAATATTTCGACTTATTCTGGTCACGAGTATCAGCGTCACGTCGAAGATTTGAATGGATGGCATTTGTTTTAAATGCGGCTGAACCGAAGATGATCCGATAGCAAACGTCTTTCACGGGTTGCTTCACCGTCAATTTCAAGACACTAGTTTTCTACTTCGTCTGCTCCGCTTTAGGTTTCTTTTTCTTTCATCACATTATAAAGACATAAAGAAGACCTACAACCGCGTATAGTTTATACGTGGGTTAGATGTTAGGTTAAATGAGGTCAGGTTAGGTTAGGTCATGTTAGGTTAGAAAAGATTAAGTTAGGTTAGGTCATGTCACGTGCCTTATGCCTCACTTCGTTGTCGCTCCGCTTAGGTGTCGTCTAATTGCACGCTTTTCGGAGACAGAAACTGTCGTAAGACTTAGGATAACTGAGATATAGGAAAGTGATCGACCCGGAAAGTGGTCGACCCGGAAAGTGGTCGACACGGAAAGTGGTCGACAATGTCGTGTAGATCGATGCTAATCTAACCTAACCTAACCTAACATTGTCGATCACTTTCCGGGTCGATCACTTTCCTCCGTCCGGGATAATAACTGTGTATACTAAGGTTTACAGCGTTTGTCGAAAGAAAAACCATAAGAACACTGAAGTGAATCCTTTTGAATGCTTGATTAATTTCTGTTCAAAATTTAAGTTAAATTCGTAAATATGTCGGGAAATTCATAAAAAAGCAAAATAGGTCCATACTTGAAGAGTGTCCCAAGTACGGCTCTTTGATGGTAATACATGAATATTGTCAGTTATACAGGTATATCATTTCCCATTCATTAATGGGTTAATATTTAAGATGAATCAAAACGAGGCAATTTTTTCCTTTTAAAGTCGGCGTAGTTTTCAAATGGTATTCATCATTGTGGTTTCCGACACCTGCAAAAACTTGTCGCAACCAGTGATTCTAGGACCAGGGGTGTCAAAAAAGTTTCAATTTATTAATACCACCAGCCTACTTTCAAAGATAAATACCGTCGTTGCGATACAGCACCGATTGCAAACTGAGACACGACTAGAGTGCATTCTCTTATTTTGAACTAACAGAGGTACGGCAGGTTTAACGTTAGCCCTAATCTAATTACCAAGCAGGATAGAGCACGGCAACCACGAATTACTGATATAATATTCCACTGAATTTCGTTCGATTCCTTTTACTTGAGGCGGAGCTACCACCGGTACTGAGACTAGCCCACTTCAAAACTACACTTTAAGACGAAAAGCTTATACACACGCATGAAGTAGGACGCAACACGCAATTAAACGTCAACTTTATTGAAGGCATTGAATTACTGCAAAGGGATTTCAATAATTTGGCTTTTGTGACCAGGAAATCACCCGAAAAAATACCGGTACTCTTGATACAGCTGAAACGACTTTTCACAGCTCGAAAAAAAAAGTAGAAAGTGTCTATTGTCCTGACTGCCCCATTTGAAATGTATTAGGTTGGGTTCCGTACGTTAACCTTTCATTTAAAATGCGTTAGGATGGTTACGTGCGTTCAAGTCTCCCTATATTAATGCAAGTCGTGTCAACAGCATTACCCAAAATATTATACATATTAAAAAAATGTCTGCTATATTTGTTTGAAATTGTTATTAAACGTAAAACAGCTCCCTTTTGAATTTTTTGAAAACTGAATTTTATTCATAATTTTTGGCAAGTATTAGGTTCAAACTCAGCTGCACAAAAGCATCAATGAGTTTGTTAAAAAATTTGAAATACATTTAATGTTTCGTGGTAAACTTAGTCATTTGTGGTCGCGAACACCCGCTTTTATTAAGTAGCTTTTGTAAATGGAATGCTAATCGCCACAACTACTTTAAAACTGTACTTTAACAATAGCCATGCATAAAGCTATTAAGTTTGGCATAACCACATCACGTGAAGGCTCACTACGAACTCAAGTCACAATTAAATACTCGCTACTATTTGCTTAACTGTAAGTCTTGCCACAGAACGTGTCTAAACTAACGTGACCATTGCGGAACTGTAGGCTACTTGAATTAAGAATGGGTGTGACAATGCAACGTGGAATCACATTGTTGCTTATTATATCATACTTAGAAAACGAGTAAGTGCTCTTGTTAGAATGAATATTATTGATAAAACCACGCCAAATCACCGAAATAAATTTTATCTCTTAACGATAAAAATCATTTTTCATCCTTAAAAGAACTAATTTTGTATCTAAAAAGAAAAAGATTTCGAGCCAAGACCACAGCTGTTTTGGCTGTGAACTTAAAACGCCAAATTTGGTAGGTGTTCCGAGTAGTTAGACTTAAGCTATCATACATCAATGAAGACCCTTTGCCAAGCGTTTTCTGTAGGTCATCTGCAATGCTTACCTAAGCACTAGCAAAAGCACCTCTGTCTTCGTGCAGAAAAAAAAAGAAAACTTAATCAAAACAAGGTTCGCTTAAATTTTGATCAAATATTTGACGATTTTCCATCAAGGATACATGTTTACTATACCATGGAATCCGCTCTCTTGTTCTTAAGTACGAGTACTTATTTTCAAGTACCCGTATTCGCAGTTCAATCGGTTGACATAGAAGACTTAACAAGGGTAGAAAACAAGAGGTACAAAATGACACATTTTAAATTTGCCGCGTGACATCAGCTGACAGCTGACCCATTCCCACACTCGAAATAATTTGAGACTCTGTAAGAATTTCGAGCACTTTGCCGCCAAAAGCGTTGGACAATCGAGCGGATACGGCTGTAACACTTGAGAAACGATCGAAAATCAACGAATATAACGAGGGCACTTTCTCTGTCCGGAAAAGTATCCTAGAATAGAACATGAACTTTTCCAACGCGGCTATTAACCTTTGCAATGACAGCCACCAAGAGGTAGCGGAAACAGGGTTGGCGACCGTCATGGACTAGGTTAACTTAGGTTAGGTTGGGTAAACTTAGGTTAAGTTAATTTAGATTACGTTAAATAAGGTTAAGTTCAAATATGTTAGGTCAGAACAGATTCGGTTAAAATAGTCCTAATGTAATGTTAACTTAGGTAGGCTATCTTAGGTTAGAATTATTTAGGTTAGGTCAACTTGGGTTTGGTTAACTTAGGTAGGCTATCTTAGGTTAGAATAATTTAGGTCAGGTTAACTTGGGTTAACTTAGATTAAATTAGGTAAACTTATGTTAACTTAGGCTAACTTAGGTTAATTTTTGTTAAATTAAGTCAGGTTAACTTAGGTTAATTTGGATTAGATTAAGTTAAGTTTACTATGGTTAACTTAGGTTAGTGCGTGGTAACTCGCTCCACTGTCACTCCACTCCGTTCAGCGACGAGACCCGGAGAAAGGAGATTCCTTCTTCCTTGACTACATTGAAGACACCACCGATAAGGGAACTCACCCCCACAGCACGGCAACAACACAGTTGCTAACACGACAACACATGTTGGTAATCGTTGCGAGCGCATTGTGAGCTAAACTGTAAAGGCGACGCTCCACGTGAGCGCGGGAGGGCCGAGGCAACAGCCGAGCCGAGCCGAGCCGGGGAGGCAGGTGTCTGCCGCTGCCGAGTCTGTGGAGGCGGAGGCCGAACAGTGACTGCACTGGCGAGGAGAGCCAAGAGAGCCAAGAGAGCCAAGAGAGCGAGAGACGGGCGAGCGGCGAGCGGCGAGGGGCGAGGCGAGGGACGTTCCAGGCGCCGGCGCCTCAGCGGGAGCGGGCACACACGCCACGCCGCTCAACGGGAGGGGGGCGATGGGCCCTTTCTCCACCATCGCTTATGTTACTCCAAGTATATGTAATTCCCCGTGCAATGGACCTATTCATAACCTAACTTAACTTAGGTTAGGCCTACGACTTGATCTTATTTTGCCTAACCGGATTTGATCGTAACTAAACCTAGACTTCTTACACCTAATCTAAATCAAACTAACCTAAATATACCGAACCTAAATTAACCTAACCTAAATTAGCCTAACCTATATTTACCTAACCTATATTTACCTAGCCTATATTTACCTAAGCTATATTTACATAACCTAAATTAACCTAACCTAAATTAACCTAACCTAAATATACCTAACCTGAATTAACTATACTCTAAATTTGAATGAGTGAGTGTTTCTGACAATCAGTGAAAATTCACTTAATTTCAGTCAATGTAGCTCCACTGAAAAAATTCTGGACAGTGGAGCTTTATTGAGTAAAATTCAGTGAAAATTCACTGAATCTCAGAGACTTTCACTGATTCAAATTTAGATTGCAACCGAAACTAAACGATATTAATTTAGCTTTGCTTAAGTTTGTATTCCCCCGCTTGAAGCAAACTAACTTGACTCAACCGCACCTACACGTGCTTGATTTTCTCTAAACTAACGTACTTTGTTAACCTAACCAAATCTTGTCAGCAACTTTGACTCTGCAAAGCGAAAGTGCTGTGAAAATTTGATAAAAAAATTAATATTTCTTGAAATATCAATTCCTTTTTTTTTTTGCGTGACAGCTTTAGTCTACGATTTGGTTAGCTTTGCAGGTCGACCTATCGAAAAGACACATGAGGTCTTTATTACGCGATTAATGGAGGTCTAACACGAAACCTAACCAAATTTTGCGTTCTTACATTTTACATTTTTTAAGCAAGGCCTAAAATTTAATCAAGTATAAAAACTATACACTGAAAAAAAGGTAAGGACACGTCTATTTTGAAAGCCCCTTTTAGTGCGTATTCACATACCGTCCAGTGATATTTTTTTTCATACTCTTGGCGATGACACAAGTTGCGCGCATGACTTTCCCGTCTGTGGATAAATTCCAGGGTTAACTCACGTAGGAAGGACAACCTCGCACAAATAACTTATTTGAATCGTAGCAGAAATAATATCTCAGAACCTTCTTGAATACCGGTGCCCGCCCGGAGAAAAAAAGTCCTGTTTAAACCATTCAATGACGATGAGCATATCTCCACAAAATCGCGATACAGCAAGGCAGTTTGTCAATGAAGGAGAGGGGACAAGACTTAAGAGAAAGGTACACTAGGCGAACAATGCGTCTTGGGAAACCTCAGGCTTGCCCACCACACGCCATCACTCCGAGTAACAACATAAATGTCACTTCATTTGTAAGCACACTGTATGTACTCAAACATTTTCGAACTAGCATGATAATTACAGGACGTCCGCACGCGGATTTTCAAAACTTTCTATTTTTTTTTGAGGATATATTCAGAACGAATTCCTGATCCCGCACTTCGATTTAACTAGAAAAATGTACGATTAAAGTATAAAAAAGGAAACTGCTGTTTAAAATAACTGAA
>Ga0058701_10003581_pt1 | contig 12344 bp, 9 predicted proteins | sample AgamicOrMae_FD_97039 | JGI IMG/M metagenome (GOLD analysis project Ga0058701, IMG submission 97039) | Agave microbial communities from Guanajuato, Mexico - Or.Ma.e | ecosystem: Host-associated > Plants > Phyllosphere > Phylloplane/Leaf | place: Guanajuato, Mexico | collected 2012-06-04
ATAAGGCGGAGCCATCCAGCGCGACTAGAACCGGACAATAAATTTTGGAATACTACGTCCTGTCATTGTTAAAGGTTGCATTTTCCACCTCTTGTGTTGCACCTTTCGTCACCAAACAGCTAAGCTCCACGACCAAACCGAGCAGAGTCGGTGCATAATATGTTTCTTACCTACGTTCGTTCGCCTACGTTACAGTGGCCAAGCCTTATACCGCTAACGTATCAGCGGCAGACTCAACGCCGAGTAGTAAGTGGCATAGCAACAGCCGAGCGAGGGCCACGTGCCACTTGACTACTCAAAGAAACAAAGCTCAGCGCTAACCTCCCGCTGTGGCGGCAGCCCTCCACCTCCGGTTGATGCCTTTCTCAATTTCAAGGGCAAGTTGCCCTTGAAGGCAAGAGTCGTATTTTCTTCCTTGTTCTACCCCGATACGTTCCGTAGCCAAACCTCATGCCGCTTTCATGCAGACGCTGGAAGTAAGCTTCGTCAGGCTTGGCGGAAACCAAACGGAGCAATCGCTGCACTAGTCACCTGGCTTGCTTCGTGAAGCAAATTCAGGTACAAGGCGCATTTCCTTACCTATGCAGTTGTACTGCATCGGTACGTCGTTGATCCTTACAGTTAAATGAAATCTTGAATAAGGTTAGACTACAATAGGTAGGTAATGCCATTTTTTTTACAGTATCTATTGACCCGACTGCCCCATTTAAAACGTATTAGGTTGGGTTCCGTGCGTTCAAATCACCTCCCATTTACAATGCGTATGGATGGTTACGTGCGTTCAAATTTCCTTACACAATGCATGTCGGTTCAATAGCATCAACCTTTACTTAAAACGGAAAGAGCGCAATTGGAGATTATAGTCTCCTATAAAGAGTGAGTTTTCTGATGGCAGCCAGTCGATCAAACTGCGGCAGGATGAGTTTGATGAGTTATCTCACCATCAGACGTAATTATGAATATTAGATGTAATACTCTAATAAAAGTCTTACAAACCTTATAAATTGATCGTAACTCCGGCGGACAAAAGCTCTTCGTCTCATAATTATGAATATGGCGCCGTTACAAGCTTCCCGCATGGAGTAGTACTCCAAGCTTCCCGACTCTGCCGCCGAAACAGCGCCACAATCGCATGCCAGTCAGATGCCGGTGTCGTCTGCTTGCTTGCCGCCGACCAGCGAGCGACGTAAACAAGCATTTTATCGATAACTCAAACTTTAATAATAAACCTACGTTGAGTTACGTTAAGTGGTGAACAGAATCAGGCGTGCCTACGATGGAATTCGATACTCATCTTGCACGCATTCAAGGTTTTTTAAGTCTTGCGAAACGTCTTGTAGGGCCTCTGGATCTTCTAATTTTAGGTTAGTTTCATACCTCTTAACTGAACTTGTCTGTTTGTCGTGCCAGTGTTTTGATGTATCCAACCAAAAAAAATATTTTTTCTTGTTAACAATAATTTGATTGATATCTGCTCTTGCATCATTGTACAAAATTTAATCTCTCAAATTTAAATGCGAAGTTATATCAACTGACGATGTGCTAACGTACCGGTGTCGTTGACACAGGTGTTAAATGTTCCGATTTGTCATTGTTTGGAACTTAAATTACAGTGCGTTTTTATTATTTATTTAATTGATTATTTCTTTATTCCAGATAAAGACTCCGTTGCTGTTCAAACTGTCATAGAGAAGGTCCGGGATGGCGTTGCCGGCTTTTCCGAAAATGAACTTTATGAAACTAATCTATTCTTGTTGCTGAACTCAAATCTAGTGCAATATGACTCTGAGCTAGAAGAATCTGAACTAGGTCATTTAGTAGGAATAGCTCCAATTATTAGTGTAGATCTCTTGTTATCTTTATCAGTGGAAGTCATTTCTCCACAAATTTTCCTATATGATGCAATGTCATTTTTGCCAGCCGCAGCTTCGTATCAACTCATAACTTCATTTGTATCGCATTACCTGAATACTGATTTTTGGAAAGTAGCTGGAAACCTTGATATGCTTTGTCTAGCAATCTACCGTAATTGCTGTACCAGTAAATGTGATGAAGATTTCCAGTCATTCTTTAATTTGCTTAAAACTGTTCTTACTTGCATGCAAAATCAAGAGCCAAAATCAAACTTCTGTGAGTATTTTAGTCTTTCAAAAGCTGTGTTACTTCTTCTTAAGTTTTGTTTAAGAGGAGAAGTTCCACCTAGGTCTCAAAAGTCGCAACATGTTTATGCAAGACCCACAGTATCTCATACAAAAAATACTGATAATCAAGGCATTGTGAAAAGAATTGTTATCCACTTTGCCACCAAAATTTGCTGCAGTGCACCTACCAGATTAAAGTCTGAAACCAATGAAGAAGATTTAGTTCTATTTGAATCAGCGAGAGAATTAGCATTTGAATGTGTTACTGAACTTCAAAAACTTTCTCCATCATGTGATGACTTATTGGATATTTTGCTAAGCTTTGCAAAAAGCCCTGAAGATGTGTTAAACAATATCAAAACATCAAATCTATCATCTTTATGTTCAAATTCTGTCCTTGAAAATGCTAATCAGCACTTGTGGCTGAAGGCATTAATTCACCACCAAGAAGCACTGGAAGATGAAGGGACTCTAATGACATTGCATAAATTGGTTCATCTCTTCGAGGAAGATGATAATATATTTGTTTGCTGTGCATCCCATAATTTTCTTCAATCAAAATCAGACCTTTTCAGAGATCTGGCTTTGAAATGCTTTAGAAGATTGAGTTTAGAAGCCAAATTAAAGGTGTTAGAATCTAGACTGATGAATGGTGGAAGTCAAGGCAATGTTGTTGATGAAAATTGTGAGTTGAATATATTGGAGGTGCTGAACCGACTTGTAGCAAGGGAAGGGACTGATGGTCAGGTGAGCACAAAGTGTTTTTCTCTGTCCAAAAATCACTGTTTTCTTTAGAATGTTTTTTAATTATTATTCTTTTATCTTGTTGCAGGAGGTGGAGCTGATGATTTTGGCATATGAAAATGCACAACTTGTGGTTAAAAATGTTCTTGTAACAGCTGCACAAAACAAGCTTTTCTCTACATCAGTGGCTCCAAAAATTCTTCAAAGTCTGTCCATAGTCTTTGCCACTCCAGCTGCCACTGCTTTCAAAGCAACAACTTTAACTGATGTAACATTGGCAGAATGTATTTTCATTACTGATGAAATCAACAAGGAATGTCAAGGACTTGAAACCTTGGTATGGTGAACTATTTCCTTAACTTCCCACAAACTGCTTTAATAATCAAAAAATTGACTATGATGTTACTCTTCCAGGTAAAAGCACTCATTAAAGAGGACCTTATTAACACAGAGCATTTCCTACACGTGTGCATTTTCCTGCCTCTCTTTCACAGCGTCAAGAAACATCAAGAGAACTCGGTGATACTTTTACTGGAGCTACTGCTGGTAAGCATCGACACATTTGGTAGTCACGCTCGATCAAAACCGCAAATCAAAAGACTTGATTTTCTCTGTTTTCAGGTTGTGCAATCAGAAGTTCCGAATTGGGAAGAAAAAGTCAGTCTACCTGCGTTGCTAGTTTTCCTGGGCAAACTCATCGAGTATTTCACCCGCCGCGCGCTTTTCGAAGAGTCTCAAGGAAGCTTGGTCCGTGAAAGGCTGCTCCGCAACATCGACAAAATTTTGGCCATCCCCAATTGTCTTAGATCGTTTCAAGGTAAACTCAAATTTTCCAATGGTTTTTCAGACTTTTGTGTCCATACTTTGGTCAGCTCATGTTTTCTCGTCGGTATGTACATGATGATCACGCGGTAAAAATTTTGTGAAAACAATCATTTTCGCATGTGCTAAATATTGTGACTCATTCCCTTATTTTTCAGAAATATATCACAAAGATTGTATTCATCTTTTTTTGGCTGCGATAAAAAATCAAATCGTTACAGTTCTTGCGGGGGAGGGGGTGAAACACAAATATAAAAACAATCTGTTTAAAAACAATTTTTTTTATTTTTTTTAAGGAAAGACTTTTTGTAAAAATTATTATTGAGCGGACTAGGGCCTCTATCCTTCGCTGTTTTTGCAATACTTTAGTGTCATAATTTGTTTTAAAGATTCTAATTCGTTTTCCAGTCTGTTGAGTAAGTTTTGTGTTCCGCCCAGAACAGTGTGGTCAGATTCCGCGACTCCGTCAAATTTAAACGCGTCTAACTTTTTAACCGTTTAACATAAAATGACGTTGAATCCTATTTTTGGAATGCAAAACATACCCGACATGCTAGGTTATCTTTAATGGCTTAAAAGTTGGACGGGATTAAAATTTACGAAATTGCGGAATCTGGCAACACTGGCCCAAAACCTCTCCTCTGAAACGCGGAGGAAAAATGATACTGAATGAAGGCCAAAGATTCCTACCCGACATTAATTTTTCAGATGCGGACAAAGAGTGGATGCTGGATGAGCTGTCGGGTTTGACTCCTGTCAACCGCCATTATTTTTCCGCCATTGCCCCTGAATGGATGTTGTTCAACGGGCAACTAGGCAACCAGCCTTGCCTTACTCTCGCAACGGTATGCTTGGCTTTTATTTAAAGTCCTCTTTGTTGCCCAAAGTTTGATCATATTAAGACACCGTCTGAAACGAACTAGAAAATCTTTTGCAAAGTCAATTTGCTCTGCTTAGACTTCCCTTCGACAATCAAACCAGTCCTGTCAGATTTTCAGACTCCGTCGATTCGAATACGACTGACTTTTCAACTGTTAAACTAGGCAAATAACATTTTTTCATTGCTCTAACTGAGCAATGAAAGCTGCAAATGTTCCAGAGCGACCTGGAACATACAGGACATGCTGTTTTTACTGTTCTCTAGTTTGCAATTTTATTTTATTTTTTTTATTAAATCTGGCAACCTTGCAACAAATTCTTCTTAGCTTGAACGTCTTTTTTTTTTTATTGGTAGATACTGCCTTATCTCCACGTAACCGAGTGGCACCAGATTGGCAAAATTCTTCCTCCGCTCTGTGATAATGACCTGAACGTCAATTCGTCCAGAGCATTGACTTTCTGTTGGGCTGTGAATCTGATCATTCGAACGGGCACATCTGCAGCGTCCGGAAAACTTCATTTAAACTTGATCGGCTGCGTTCGGAACTTAGGATCAGTTGTTCAGGTGAGCATTGCGAAGCTTGAGTGGATACAGGGTCATTCGTAGAGCCTTCTTTTATTATCCATTAATGAAAACACCTAAGTTTGTTCTATCACTCCTATTTTTTAATTATATGGACTCGTTTGATATTGGAATGAAGGACGGTTTATCAGCCGATTTGAGGGAGTGTGCAAGTTTTTATTTCTTAGTGACTTTGAGACTTGACTAAAAACCTCCGACGTGGTATATTTGCACGGACTACGTTCTTGGCCGTAGACGGAAAAAAGGTTGAATTGAAAAACAGATTTTAAAAACTACGTTGACATTTATGTCGAGGGGTAAATGTTAGTAGGGTCGAGAACAGCTCATTGGGATGAATTAACCCATAACCGCCCAGAGTATTTGAAGAGAAATTGGAAGGATTTTTTCCTTTAAAATACGCAATCTTAATGTTTGGAAAATGCTCAAATTATTAAAGTTCAGGTTTCCAGAGGGGTGATATTCTTTTTTAAATGTGAAAATACTAAACTGAAAAGACCTTCCAAAATATTTTTTTCTGTTTGCGAACGGGATCGCTGGGCGGTTGGCGGTTAACACTGGACGGCATTTCAATACATTAGAATATTCAGATGTCGTGCACAGATTCATCTTGTCATCACTTGTCCAACAAATTTTCCATGCTACCTCACTCGCCAGATATTTTTTTCAGATTCGTAACAGTCGTATATTTTTCTTTTCCAGTCGTATTTGAAAAGTGGAGTGGAGCCGGGCCATTTGGCGCCAATTTTGAAAGAACTAGTTCTTGTTCTGGAGTACTTTCCGAAGTCGGACCAGTTCGATGTAGCGGTATTCCTTCTGCCCATCATGTTCGACGTCGTGGATCGGGGGAGCCGTGACGGCAGCATCCTTACCGCCTTCGCTGAGGTGCTTCTGGCCACAAACGTCCGGAGCGTCCGGCGCGATCTCGGTCGTCACTTGAAAAGAGCTCTAACCAGCTTCGTCAATGGCGTCTCCGGCATTTAACTGTTAAGTGATATTCCTGTGATCCGTATTAACAATTTAATGAATTATCTTAAAATACAAGTGGTTTTACAGCGTAATCCTTGCATGCTAGTCATCGAGACTGTTGAGGAACTGGGTGACTCCCAGGTCGAATCTGCTATCAGGTGAAGACGAAGAAGAAGATGGCGGGGAGCTTGTCACTGGGGCCGAGGGCGAGGAGAAAGCTTGTAAAGACACAGAGAAGCGACGGACCGCCTTGGCCAATGAGACGCTCGAACCGTTCTCTCTCGGCGGCGGAGCGTCGAAAGAAGGCTGCTGGAGAAGCGGCGAGTACGGCTCTCCGGCCCGCATTTTCTTGTGCTCAGGCGAACAAAATTCTTGCACCCTCGCCGATCTGCCTTTCTTCTTGATACGTTCCAACAATGGAACGCAAGTTTGATATTCGTGTTCGGACGAATCAGAGTTGCCGCAGTTCGTCGGGGCTGCTGATTCCACTCCGCTTTCCGGTGACAGATCTTGGTAGTACGCATCTGGACCAACGATTCCCAACACAATCGCAGACAGGTCCGCTTCATCGACAGTTTGATCCTCGGTTAAAGTTAAACTTGCGTTAAACATTTCATCGAGAGAGTCGTCGATTTTCTTGCCAGTCTTAAGTAAAAACGGACTCAGCCTCGTTTGGTTTGATTCCTTGAGCAGTCGTTTCTTACTTTTCTTGCCTTCTCGCGCCGTTTTCGGTTCTGCAAACAAAAATAGGTCAGAAGCTGGGTTACCTCTAATTCTCACGTGATCTGCGGGTGCTACTCACTCGAGCCGTGTGTCAGCGCGGCATTTGTGATTTTACACAGACATCCATCGCACCCGCCACAAACTTCGCAGCGTTTCTTATTACAAGCAGTAGGCTCACCAGCTTTTTGTTTCGACTTGGATTTACCTGTAATCACCAGGAAATCTTATCCATTCTTAACAGTTTTATTTCCAATATCCGAAGCAACACTTACCCTTCTTCTTGGCTCGTTTCGCTTCTTCGATCTGGACCTCGTAATTGTGGACTAGATCGGGGAACGCACATTTCACGAGGCTTTGGGGCTCAATGGTGCAAAACATTGTCGCGATGTCGGTTTGAGAAGCTTGAGCAGTTTCGGCCAGCGAATCAAACAAGCCTGTTGTGTCAGTCCACTTTATCTCGTAACTTTGAATACCGCGTAACACTCGAGCCTTGATGATTTCGCGTGGGACCAGCGGACAGGCATCGCTGGACTTCGCTGCCTGCGCCCCCTTTTCCAAGAGCACCCATCTCGTCAGCACAGGGAGGAATTTGTTGAAGGCGTACACTTCGTCCCAGTTCAGATAGCGCACAGCTAAACGCTGAAAAACAATCCCACTTTAAGTCGCCTCTCGCTCCAGCGTAAAAGCCTTCTTTTTCGCACGGGCACAATATCAAAGAAATTCACGTAAAAAACTTGTGGGTGCCAAGACTTTCTGATCAAGCGTGAGAGAAGAGCTTGCCTTTGCCGAATCGAGAAAAATCGCTTAGACTCGCAGCTCAATGTGAGATATTCAACTGCTGTATTTTCGTATTATGCATTGTGTCCCTCAGCAGATGAGACCCTAACGTAAGATTATTTGTATGTCTTACCAGAAATCCTACAATATCGGGTTGGTCCCATTTTGTGTTTAATTTGGGTGGCACTGGAATGCCGGGTTTTAGAAACTCGTCAATGACTTCCTGAGACGGGAAATCAGGATCGAGTAAAGCTTTCTTCCGTATCGAAAGTTCTGTAATGACAGTCTTTCGTTTCTCGCTGACGGAAAAAAAACAACAATATCAAAAAAAAAGTTAATTATAGTAGGACTACCGTTCGACAAACTGACACGCTAAGAACTGACCTTTCCATTTGACAAAGAGCGTGCGGATTAAATGACGGTGTGCAGCCCCTGTGGGAATGGCAGTACTCGCAGCCGTCCTTTAAATGGGCCCTCTTCTTGCCGAGATGGCCGCACTGTTCACAGCCTCCCATGGTACGCTCCTTCTCCAGCTGTTCGTAATAACTATCTCTTCGCCATCGCTTTAACCTGAATTCAATTCAATTAGTCTTGTTTGAAGATTCCAATCCAGCCGGATTCCTCAAAGTCATTGGTAGCACGTAACAGCACAACGCACACCATAAAAATGCGACAAAAATCTCCTTGTTTTCCCCATCATGACAAGCAAAACTCTTTCTGAACAATGAGGGAATACGCTACCGTATTCAAAGCAAAGGTATTTTAATTGCAGCAGTTGTTTTACTCACCAGTAAATGAAGAGTTAATTACATGAATTACCAGTAAAGGAATAGTTAATTAAGTAAGTTACCAGTAAATGAAGAGTTAATAAATAAGTTTCTTCTGAACAGTTTTAGGGAGAATTTTTTTTCTGGTCTAAACTTGTTTTAAAAACTTGAGCTTTTCAGTTATTTTTGGCAATTTTTTCTTAAAATTTATTTGATACAAGTTCTGCTCTAATGTTTTTCTACATAAACAACAGGTGAATTCCCATGAAAACGATCCAAGAAATCGGGGCCAAACTTGAGATTTCTGGAGGAAATTGTGTTGTGAGTACCTGTCGAATATCTCATCATCTTGCAGAGTAGAAAGAAATTGCAAGGCAGTTTCCTTGCCGACTCCCGCAACCCCGTGTTGTAAGTAATCACAGCCGCACAGCAAGGACAGAGCTATAAGCTTGTTCCTGGTGAGGCCTAAACATTTCTGAATGGACGTCATAGAGTACGAATCAATACTGAATGCCGGGCCTCCAGTGGAGCTATTTCCAGCAGTACTTGTGAAATTACGGTACACTGTCTCAGCTCCGTACAAAAAACAGTCGCTGTCTTGAGATATGCAACCAGCGACCAGCTGTAAAAAAATAAAAATTAGTTCCACAGTATTCCAGGAAGAAGCCTGTTCAAATTGCGGGTTTATAACTTACTCCACTTCTATTCAGCACAGCACACAACGCCTCAGCTTCTCCTGGACTTTGAACAAACTTAATGCCGAGGCATTTCAAGAGTTCGCAGCACTGAAACAAAGAATTCAAAATTGATGACATCTACAAATGCATGTAGAATTTCATTTCTGTTTTTCTTGTTGGTCTTTGAAATCACCATGATCAAAATTTCATTAATTTAGCTAATTGCTGAGCTAATTATGATGTAAATTTTCAATCCACATGTGTTTTTATACTGATACAAAAATCATACCTTTTTTTGAATTGACTTGAGACGAGATCTTTTTGCTTTTTTAACCCGCTGCTGTCCCGAATTTTTCTGGCTCTGAGTAAACCCTCTTGCAGCCATTCTTTGTTCTATAACAGCAGATTTCAATTCTGGAGCTTCTCCTTCCAGTACAAATATAGGCACAGCACCCACAAGTAGAAGAGCAGTTGTGCGGAAAAATAAATTCCTGAAAAAAAACAAAAAAAACACAGTGAATACCTAGTTAATATCTACCAGTTTGAAATTAGTAGATAATGCTAGAACTGTCACCTCAAATACATATTTGGTTGACTGCAATATTCTGCGACATTTTGACTGTCGCACACCCAACAGCTCAGGTCAACAGCAACCACCTTGTCCTGGAGGTCCCACAATGTTTTTCTTTCACAAATTGGTGCCAGCACTGGCCACAAATCTTTCACACCCATGTTCCTGAAAGGCAATGGACAAAAATGTTAGTGATTTTTCCAAGAATGATGATAATTTCTCAGACAGCTCTGTGAATAACCCATAACATGGTGAAGACATAGGTCCCATGGTGTGATTATTTTTTCTTTTAAGACTTTGAAATATAAAAGGGTATTGCCGGCTCCCAACTTAACCTTACCTCAACAGCAAATTTGCGATGGATGTTACTGCTTCAAAAACAAGTACGTCAAATAATTTAAAAAAAATAACTGTTGTTGTCTTCGGTAAAATGAGGGGTCCTTAATCAATACTTCAACATGATAATCATTATAACAGCCAAATACAATGTTGCCCACTTTGCGCTTTGGCGCCTGAATATTTGTTGTCATTGAGGTACCGTAAATTTTTCATAAGCCCTAGTCTCATGCATAGATGAAAAGCGCGCAGATCGCGCGCAACCACCTCTTGGTCGCGTTCTCGGACGCAAGGGACGGCGAGGGACCGTGAATCATCGGGGCCGTGGTAAGGCGAGGATGCCGATTTTGGGCGTATGTCCCTGTCTGTGCTGTAGTGGTTGGTTATGTGGTTATAGATCAGCTGTGAACCTGGTATTGATAAGGCAATGTCGATGTCGATGAAATCACGGACGTAACGTAACGGTGTTTCAGATAGCGAAGCAAGGAAAGGATTAAAACAGTGCACCATGTTTGGAATGCCAGGAATTGTGCGTTTTCCCTTCACAATAGAATAATCATGGATAATTATAGTGAGGGAATTCTCTTGCTGCGGCTGTTGTGATACGACACCTTTGAGGCAAGGCAACAGTGTTTGTTGTTTCCAACGATAAAAAGGTAATTCTTTTATTTGTTTACTTTATAACCGAATGTTAAGGCTGACACCCAATTTTGCGCGGTGTCATTATTGCAGCCCGGCTCAGTGCAGCTCAGCGCTATAAGTGAGCGTAGCAGGCCAAGAGGAGGGGGTTTTGGTTTTGGCCTCAGTTGTGAAGCTTTTTAAACTGCCATTCATGCCATTACTCGATTTATAAGCCTCAATTCATCCCGCCTTCGCAATTTAACATATTCCCTGTCTTTTCCCTACATCGGCATTCAGTGCAAGTCTTCATTTTGTACTATTGTGGACGTACCAAATGAAAGGTTGAGGTTAGGGGTCGAAGATTGAACATTGTCCTTGTAGCATAGGTATCATTGAACTGATTAGTTTGATAACAGATCCTTTGAATTTTGTTTTTGGGGGTGGTGAAGGGAATCCCGTGTTGTTTATGGCATCCGTGCGTCCCTTATTGTAGGTAGCGATTAACGTCTTTGTTTGGACCCTGCCAAAACTAGGTTATCGCTAAAGTAAACAAATAACCTTTCTGCTAGGTATTGATTTTCCCTTTGTTTATTTTCGTGTAAAAATCTTTCGATTCCATCGAGAAAGTCAAGATTTAAGGGCTGTTCACTTTGTTTGGTTTTATTATTTTACGTGTTATCTCATGTTACTGTTTGTTTTCCCCCTCTACCTTTACCAAGTACCTTCATGGGATATATTTAAATTGTTCTTTGAATTGTCAAATTAGGTTCGAGTTCTTTACTTTGGATAATTGAAATTATTTTAATTTATTTTTGTCATTTATAGAGGGGACCAAAGGGCTTATCCAATCATTAGAACCCTGCTCTGTAAGCAAATATTTGAAAAAATGGCCTTATTATTTTGCTTGATTAGTTATCGCTTTAATACGAGGTTTCCGATGATTGAAGACGGGTTGGAAGCGCTACATTAACTGCCATTCGGTTTGACGTCGCGATGCGTCCCATGTTTACTCGGAGTTCAATGTCCCTTTAGTAATACCCAATATGATCACCGTGCACGCATAGCTAATCTAAAATACATTTTTTCCAAGGATATATTGTAAAAATTATGAAAAACGCCAAATACGGAGTAGCTTTGTTTGAATTGGAACGGAACGGATATAGTTTCGTTGTGAGATCACCTGTATGTTTGACGCTTGCAAAAATATTGTGCTATTTTCTATTTTCCTTCGTCTGTAGGAGCCGAATAGCTACGAGCTTTCCATTTGGTTAGAATGCAACCTTAGTTTGCAGATCGGGCCTGGCGCCAGGCCGAGCAATTTTTCTCGGAAGGACCCCTCCACCCTTATCTGAACGGGATCTAGTCTTTTCAGGTCACTTTGTCTTATCTTCCAAACTGTTTCCAAAACGGAAAATCCGAATGGAAGGGGTGTGGACTCATTTGTGCGGTACCGTATGATGTCCAGCTCATACCTTTTTTCACCAAAGTAACCCCAAAAAAAAATTCTTCCTGGAAAGGTTGCTGATTCATAAGTTTGCAAAATCTAAAATTTCTAAAATCTTTTATTGAATCACGGTCTGCGCTCGAACGGCGTAACTGCTTGATGAGACGTTGATTAAAGGTGGAAATTTCGTCTAATACTCATTATTCAAACATGCTCATAGAAAGATCCCAATCTATACTGTTTCCTTCATCACATACCGTACGTATTAATCATCGTACTTCCACATGTTGGTG
>Ga0058701_10003582_pt1 | contig 12344 bp, 8 predicted proteins | sample AgamicOrMae_FD_97039 | JGI IMG/M metagenome (GOLD analysis project Ga0058701, IMG submission 97039) | Agave microbial communities from Guanajuato, Mexico - Or.Ma.e | ecosystem: Host-associated > Plants > Phyllosphere > Phylloplane/Leaf | place: Guanajuato, Mexico | collected 2012-06-04
ATACTGAACTGAAAAGATCCTCTAAAATATTTTTTTCTGTTTCCAAACGGCATCGCTGGGCGGTAGCGGGTTAAACGAGCGAAACTAGTAAGCCCTTCTTCTAGGAGCAGGGCTTAAAAAACGAAAAAAAAAACTCTCATGTCACAGTAAAGATATCAGTCCCTCACTGAAAGCTTACAATATAGGAGTATTCCAAGAAATCCGCTGAAAGCGCTGCACTGAAAACTTGCTTAACAGGATATCTAACGGTTTTTCAAAATTTACTACAAGTTTTTTCGCTGGTATTTTCGTTTCGTTTCCAAGGGTACACTGTGTTTTTTCGCAGGGGGCAACACGTTAATTACGCTACGCTCTTGGGAGGAAGTTTAGTGATGTTCTTACCTGACCCAGTGGGTCCTAAGAGAAGGATATTGCTTTTTTCTAGCCTGAGATCGTGACTGTTACTATCAAGGATATCACTTCCGGCGCCCGAAGTGGCTGGACTCGGTTTCTTGGCCTCCTCCTGTCCCTGCTGGAACCCGATACCGAGGGGCGAAGAATGTCCCACGCCAGAAATATGGAGAAGATCTGAACGAAACAAACGAATTATCTTCATGATGACAACACAAAAACTCCGCCAATCGTTCTTAAACAAATTTAACGGACCTCAAAGGATTACCATTAACATTAAGACCACGGCTTGTTCCTCGTCGATTTTAAATAAAAAAAATTAACACGACAACATTTCCGTGGTTTCATACTTGATAATGATGAAAGTAAGGCAGTTTCTGAACGTTGTTATAGCAAGCCAAACTTATGGGTTGTTTTTATATACTTCTAAAGCGAGGAACCATTAACTTGCGTAACAAAGAAAGTTCAGCAATTTGAGTAAGCTGTTTCCCAAAATGGCGACCCAACCTTATCGTCATTTCTTTTTTTTTAATTTCAGAGCAAAGAGGAACGGCTCAACGTGGTTTATGCATAAACCACGTTGCTATAAACGTGCTACCACGTGCTAATAAAATTAGCACTTTGAGAACGCTGTTTTGCTATGGAAAACCAGACTTTTTCGTTATTTCTATTTCAGGAGCGAAGAAAAGTGCCCAAACTTGAAAAGTTAAACAGTTTGGTAACGCAGTTTAGCGCCATGGCAAGAATATGTGAGGAATGACAAATTTTACATAGCATTTTCTGAAAACACGTTACGAGAGCCTACCTCGATGATTAAAGGACGCTTGCTGAGGCCCTTGCTCCATGACAGCCATGTCCGGCCGAAGGGCCGCCTGCGACCCGCTCACTGGGATGTTGTTAAAAATTCGTTTATAGTGGTTGTAAACAGCTACGCTTAGAACTTTTTTAGCATGTTCCTGCCCAACGACGTGCTTATCCAAGTAGGCGTAAATCTAGAATCACAACATCGAAACTTTCAGTTACGAGATATCACGTCTACACTGATTTGTTTTTGCCGCCAGGCCTGATGGCGTTTACTGCCAACGAGAAGTAAGCTGGATTCGGCTTGGTGACCGTTAAGTTACGTAAACCTATGTTGTATTATGTAGAATACAAGAGAATGAAAAATCCACCTTTCAAATTTACAGTATGGAGAAAAACTAACTGAAATAAAACATGTGCCCGCTTTACATCCATTCCTGAAACAGGTATGAAACTACTATCTGTTTATCGGTAGGGGAGCGTACCTTCTTAGGTGGCGGAGGCGGTTTCCTGAGAACCCCACTTTTTACTTCCTCCCGGAGTCCTTGCTGTTCCTTCATGGTCTTTTTCGAATCCATTTCTGACAGGACTACGAAGAAATGATGGCATTTTTCGCACTTGACGAATCGAGTTGAGGCTGAAACAGACATTGATCGGTCACACTTCCACGGGAAGACTTCGTGTACTACAGTCGAGGGCATAAATGGCTGACAAAAGATTTTTTTCCCCCAATGTGTATTGGTAGTTCTAATGTATATAGATAGAGAGGTGCTCGCGCGTTTCAGTCCATTTCAATTGTGTTGCCAACCTAAATGCAAAAGTGCGAAAAATCGTTCGTCAGCTATTTATGCCCTCGACTGTGCAACGGAAGTGTTTGCAAAGAAACGATTAAGAAAGGCCACTTCGGACCCAGTTCGAGCTGATCGACTGCCACTATTTATCTACTGATTTACCGATTTCCATACCGATTTTAATTCCGATAGTCAATCAACGTTTAAAAAGTTAAGAGAGGGGATCCTGTTTAATACAAAAAAAAATTATCTGGTTAAGATGTTTAAGGTATGGTCATTACCACTGAACCGACTTGTTCGCCGCATGGTCGTATACTCACATACAAAAGTTTCGACATGCGTGCAGGGGTCTCCGCATTTAGGGCAACACAGATGGTTGTCTTTCCCCGAGCCCGAGGAGCCTGCCGAGCCTCCGGAAGGGGTGGGCGACGACGTCCCCTTCCCGGAGTGCGTCGGCGTCTTGCCGCTACCATCACCGGCCTCCGCTTTCAGCGGGGAGCTCTCAGCTAGCACCGCGGCCGCAAACTCCACGTCGAACCTCTGACGGACTTCGTGGATAGGGGACCCCAGCGCCGTGGGCGTCTGGCACGGCGTGGGCGTCTGGCACGGCGTCGGCGACTGGCTGTTTGAGCGCTGTTGGCTCAGAACGGCCACGCTCCCTGAATAGTAAAATCTCGTTGTAAGACATTCTAACTATCTGGATTTATTCCCACGCACCAGGAGACTATAGCCTCCTGCCCGCACATGACCGTCCCAGATTTCAGAGGTATTTCCGTAATGGAGGAACGGACCTCTGGGGATTGAAACAAGTGGACGTTGAATGGAGATAGTCGTGTCATTACGGAAGGAATACAAGGCTTCCTGGCTGCTGCAACGACTGAAATTGGACGTTGTATCGAGGGTGTTGTTGCATCACGAGATGTACTAACGATAATCCCCTACAGTATTGTTAAAACCACTACTTCTAATACTAGAAGAACAGAAGTTATAATGATCGGTGCTTCCGATTTTTCATGGGGGATTAAATATATTTTTAGATCGGTCACTTACACGAGCTCGGGATTCGATTTTTTAATAATTTTTTTTTTTCATGACCCTGCTTCCATGTATTTCTTATGGAAGTAGGGGTCATGACTTTTGTGACCCACTGTACGTCTATTAAGCGGACGTTCTTGATTTTTAAATGGTCAAGGCTTCACGAGTGGGGGGTAAACTTCCCAAAACTGTACTGCAAAAAAAGGGAGATGCGGAAAATGCAACTATATTGGCATTGACACGTCTGGCGATGAGTCACGCTTACTGCACCATCCCCTTATCAGTTCTTTCATGAGAGTAGGATTCTCTCATGGTTCTTTTGTCTGCGGAAAAGGAAAATTGTCGCTTACGCAACTATGCCGATAAATAAACAGGAATTCACCTTGTCTAAAAAAGCAACGATTTCTTATTTTGTCATGGAAGAAGAAATTCGATCTACAGTTTTTTTTTTAGTTCATAGCTTAAGTGTTTGATGCGCGTTTAACAAAATCCGATCATACTTATTTTGGTCAAGGGTGGAATAATAATGCATAAAACTGCGATAACGTTAACTAGACGTGCGTCAGAAATGAATTACATGATTTCTCGCAAAGAACGTTGGTGATGGATTTTTTTTTAACCGCGCTTTTAGAAGATAGTCGGTGAAGATTCGTCATGACCCTGGGGTGAAAGTGATTAATATTCTGCATTCCCTTCCTGACATTGATGGCTTCATTCAATGCAAATCTTGTTACAACCAGGTCTGAATAAATAGCAAGCTAAATTTAAAACTATGAAAAGATGCTGAATGACACTCGTACTTAACTGTTCAATATGAGTACACAAAAAGGTTGGACTTTGTTGAAAGTTTCAGAATTTTTTCAACTGCTGACCAATGAATTATTTTAATAATTACTTCTACTGCACATTCTGTTCATATTGGGTGCAAAAAAAAATAATTCAGGATAACTTGGTTCAACTGTTAGTTAAAGAGAAGCTGGTGTCTTGAGACATTCTACTATGATGCCGGTAGGACAGTACCAACTCAATAAAATCACATCTTCTTTTACATGTCTCACTTTCAATTGTTAAAATACAAAGCGATAAGAGAAAGAAAACTATCATCTTCATTACAAAGCCTGTAGTCTAACAAAATGTCAAAGGGAAATTTACACTACAAATCAAAAGTGTTTCATCAGATAGCTACTTACCATGGTGAAGACGACATCCTCTCGAAGCTGCAATTCTTCCTGCTGCAGACACCAGGCGGCATCGGACACTACTCATATTGCCTTATACTTGGGGATTAAATATACTTGGGGCAGGAACCTGAAAAGTTTGACACCAACAGTAAGGGCCAGAAATGGATCAGAGTACCATACTTAGGAAAAACTTTCGGTGATGGTTTATAGAATACACACTGTCACCTAAGAGGCATAACCTTCATTATTAATGAACACAATCTCTACACAGACTACACAAGCAACAGCCTCTGAGTAAACACCACATCTTACCCAGCCTATTAACCCTCACATGAACAGCAGCTGAATATGTTAGCTAGCAGAGGTCACCAAGATAATAACTGCGAATCAATAAATCCATAGTTCACAAGTAATCAAGGCCAATTTAAAGATTAGGTTGAATCTAACTAGATATTCCGGAGGGAGAAGCTTAAACTGCTGTTATGAGACTTCAAAATCCCGATTCGTGATAATAAACAAGGTAACATAACCTTACCTCGCGATGACTCAAATATTTATCTTCCGTCGACGAGCATCAGATTTGGAGTTATATTTAAAATAAAGAATGCTGCTATAATCAACGAATCACATGTCCATCAAAAGAAGTTGTTGTAGCGGACAAATTTCGAAAGGCAAATCCGAAAGAAGGAAGTTTGAAATGGGCCCTCTGCTTGGATCTGATTTTGGCCTTGACTGACCAGATCGGTGATCTTCAAATCTGCAATCGTCAACAGTTCGCAAAATAAAACTAAAAACATTTGTTCCTCGTGTTTGAAATTACTAATTTAACGGTAGGGGTTTAATGAAACGTAAATAACGAGTGGATTTGGCGGAGATACTTGTAAACTTACCTGCGCAATTACGTGTTTACGTTGTTGTTTACGAAATCGACGAAAGATTGCAGCACTGGGGCGATTTCGCCATAAGCACCATATGCCCCATGCCCTGTCTCATTCTCTCCTTTGCGAGATGACCATTACCTTGAAAGGTGGATTTCTGGTTGATTGGATTGATTAAGATATTAATGAAAACACAGAAACCGAGGAGAATCGCAAGATTTTTCTCTTGAAAAATGTACTGTGCGATATTTCATTGTTGGTAACTATGCGCTTTGCGCTCCCCGATGGCCATATCAATTTTGCAAAAGTTTTAATATTACGAGAAAAAAAGGGAGTAAAAATAAATTATTAAATATTTATAAATAACAGCATATAAAAATAATTTTTTTTTTGAAAATATATATTTTTCAAAGCGAGTAGGGCTTTTGCACGCGGCTATATACGGAAACTTTGCGGCTGCCAGAGCCAGAGACATTTTGCAACAAAAACCCAAAAACGTCCTTCGACGCGATAAAAAAAAAAAAAGTAAAAAAGGCGAAAAAATGGATTTTCTTTTCAATGTCGACTACAAGAACCTCCGAAGGTACCGGCATGAGAGTTACTCTCATGGTACCGGTAACACGTAACGGGGTAGACTGGCAACCCACTGGGCATGCAAGCAAGGCTGGTTGCCTAACCACCTAGAAAAGCAGTATTATCAATCCGTTTCTATAAAAGGGCAAAATCTCAATTTGAGCAAATCGCCGCTCAAAATACGAGGTCAAGGCGCTAGCTTCCTATCTATCCTGCTCGCGCTTGCATTCTCCGGTCTCGTGAATTTTGTAATGGGAATACGGATGTTCTCATGCTTACTGGCTGTCGAGCTCCATAAAGGTACTCTAATTGCCAGTAAAAAAAATAAATAACTGAAAAAAAGATTTAAAAAATCAGACCTATCCATGGGAGGGGAAGACCGGCGGCTTGTCAGGAAAATTTCGTTGATTCCGCCTTCTTCCTCCTTATGCCCATCATGACTTACCTGTATTATCATGGAGGGTCAGCGTACTCGATTCCGCCTTCTTCCTCCTTATGCCCCTCATGACTTACCTATCATGGGGGTAAGGAAATAACACCTTAATGGGGGGTTAGCTTACTCTATGCTTTTATCAACTGCCAGTGAAGCGGGATGCGAATGTGTGAAATTAATTTAATAAACATTCCAGGAGTCAGGCCCCTTCATTCCTAGGCGTCCTACAGCAAAATAATTTTCAACCCTGGGCGATGTATGTTGCAGTAAATCTGATTTTTAACTTGAAGCTTTTTCCAACACATTTCGGCTGCTTTGACTCCTGAACGCGAAAGCCTTCTTTGACGTTTAAGATCTTTAGATCGGAATTCGTCAAAGCAGAAATGAAAACTAAGCTCGTTCACACCCATGCCCATACTCTACTCCCTTATACCATGGCGGAGTCAACTAGGGATGCGTTCGAAAACGGCCCCGAGGATGTTTCATCTCTGTCTTGCACATGGAGCTCTGATAAGAGAGAAAGACAGAATACCCGTCGAGTGGTATTTTCGAACGCTGCCTAGTGTAATCTCTTTCAGGCTTCTTCTAAACGCAATGATGAATATCGTAGCTTTACGGTTTCTCCATAAAATAGAGTTATGAGACTTCATAGATGATGGGTTAGGTATAAGAAAATCATTCGAGTCCAGTGACTATCGGGTTTAATCGATGACTCTTAAAAGTATTGTTCTTAAATTCCATAGACCGCACGATGTAAAAAAAAAAATAACAAAAAAAGTTATGTCAAACCTAATGTCACCAGAGTTTACGACCTCGTCAAATTCAAGCGCTGTTAACTTCATGAATAGAAGAGATAAACGAAAGAAAAAGCTTTTGACTTGCTCAGTTCGTGGGTTATCCACAATTATTAATAAATGTCTCTGTTGTCGAGTTAACCACGATTAAATTTGAAAAAATCGCAAATATTGGCAACATTTGAAAAACCTTGCTAAAAAAAACACCTGCCACAAAACAGGGTCCAATGAACAATGAACACATTCAAAAGGATAAATAAATACTAAGCGGACTCAATAGTAGTGAAGCGTCATAAGGTTCAGCTACAAAATTCGAGAACAAAATGAAAGGAAGAAATTTTAGTTTGCGGTCGCACACAATTCAGCGCTCGATTTCTCATATTTCCCTTTAAATTGGATTTCTTCAAAGTCCTGCCAACGTTTCGCAACCAAACGATCTCGTCCAAAAGCAGTTCACAACTGCCGATAAAAGAATGTACGTAGAAATTAGTGATGAGTGTTCTAAAAAGCGTGTTTAATTAAAAGAACGTTTTTGAGGCTCAATGGTATTTATGGATTAAAACCGAAAAACGCCTCTGTTTTGTTTTTTCAAAAAATAAGAAAAGCCGCTAGTTTTAGAACACTGATTAGTGTTTCAAGAGATACGAGGCTATTGAGTAGTAAGTTTTAGTAGGACTGAAAATGAAATGGATCTTTGTCGATTAATGGCACGATATCTATCAACAAAATGGTAAAGAAAAGCAAACCTACTCTAGGGAACCATAGTCTTATTCAGGACAGTGTGTCACAGCTGCCGCAGAAAAGACAAGTGAGCAAGGATAATACTTAGCCTTCAATTCGGCGATTACCATTTCGTTAGAAATAAAAAGGATATGTTCATTTAGAAATCCAAACTTTTCGACTTCAAAGAAAAATAAAAAAAAATCTCAAATTCTTGTCCTCAACGATAGCGACTTCTCAGCTGAAATGTACAACCTTTCCATGTGGTCCCCAGATACAATGAGTAAGAAGATAAATTAGGCTCATTTAAATCAAAAGGGTCAACAGTCGTTAAGACAAAGAAAAAAAAGGTTCTAGAAAAGATGCAAAAATTCCAATATTGCTCCTCCATACTCCAACGCGAGTTCAAACCTGAGCCACTCCAAAAATAATATAAGAACAGCTTTTCAAGAGTACTCCAGCTTGAGTCGAGGCGACACACGATATCAACCCTATCAACAAGATCCGTTCATCCAATCAGAACGGCGGAAAGACTCAACAATGCTCTTCCCCTGAAAGCTTCAAAGCGCGCGTAATTCAAATCGGTGCAGACGCGGACCGCGAACATCCCTCGGGGATAATTTTCACCGGATACCGAGGATTCCGTCCCCCCGCTAAAATCACTAGATATTCTAGAATAGGCTGGGAAGTCGAACAAGCTCCACCAATGCTAGTGGTGGTAAAGCCAACACTCGTACAGATTTACATAATAAACATCAAGAAGAGTTCAAATACAACAGTCTTGATTAAAATAAGGATGCTAGTCGAAACGAAAATTCTTCTCTCTTCGACTCCACTCCTCTTGAGCTTCGACAAACAGATTCGCTTCGCAGCGTACTGCCCCCTCTCCCTCTCTCAAACGTCCATGCTCAACACAAGACTTATCAAATGCTGTCCACTCCTTCTGCAATGGGTCGCCCATTATGAGATCTCGCCCATCTTACTCATATCAAAAAATAAATTACAATTTTATACCAAGCTTGGTTTTTAAATTAACATTAGCATTAACATGTTAACTTTCCACCTGTAAGCCGCATGGCGCCTACATTAAAATCTGGCAAATCGGTAACATACATATATAGCTATCGAACCGTACCGGGAAATTTACAAGTGCCTGGAACGGAAAACTTTGTCAGGCAAGAATCAACACAACTTGTCGCTTCGGGAGCAGCTGGCTTCAACGACCGTTACGCACAAGGCCTCGGCAGCGGCGATCCTCTCCAAGGCGGAGCGCTTCAAAAAGTGAGCGGGAAAATACAGTCCAATATGGCGCCGCTCTGCTGTCTTAACTATAACCAACAACTTGCTTCACTCCGTTGATCGTTTTCGCGACTAAAATGTCATTCTCGTAAGTTACGACAGTCTCTCGCCCATTCTCCACCACCCTGGAACAAAAACAAAAAATTGTTAGGCACGCAAATCGAAATCCCGTATCGTTAGGTTAGGCGGTCGCGGTGTTACGCTCTTTACACCGATTCGCGCTTCGGAAATTTTCTTGCACTTCTATCGATATTAATATCGCGTCCATCAGGAATCGATCGATCGATCCAGCCAAAAACAAAGTTGGAAATGCCCTGAAGGGTACGTGATGCAAGATTACTTACTTTTGTGTGGTGATTTTCTTTCCATTGATAAATCGCGTTGAGGTTGATGTCTGCTTCGTGGGCACCGCCCCGTCGATGTTGGAGAATGTTGAATAAGAGGTGTAACCCATGCCCGTGGACAGGAGGTCCATGAAGGGATCCATGCACCGGGCGCTCAGAGTGTGGTTCATGTGTGGGTGGAGAGAATGCATGCCGCATCGCGACCGCGAATGACCGTTCATCCCTGCAAAATACAAACTCACTTTAGAAAAGCCATTTTAAAAACAAGCCGCCTCACGCTTGCCGTTTCACCAAGCAGTGTTGTCAAATCTAGCGAAATCGATAAAAATATCTATGCTAATCACAAAAACTAACAGAAATGGCTTTGCAAACGATATCATTTTTGAAATGCCCTCCTAAAGGGCCGAACAAAAATGATATCGGTTGCCAAGTTACAGCTAATCAAAAATAACAGCGGTGTAGTATCTGTTTCGAGTTCCTGAATATCTTCTATGAACTTATGCTATTTTAGGCATAGTTCACTTAAGCTAGTTCTGTGAGTGATTTCGGCTATCTTATTATGTAGGATAGAAAAGATAACTTAAATTATTTAAACCTGAAATTCAGACGTCTAATATACGTCTTTCTTCATGGAAGGCATTGATGTAATGGCCTCTTTATGATACGGTAAATCCATGGAAGACTCGACCAGTTCTCGAACCTCAGTTTCAAACTGTACTAGTTCGACGAGCGTTCAAAATGTTTCCCGTTGCGAATACCTCTTTTATTCTTCGTCTGAAATGAATGACAATGACGGAACATTTTCCCTGGTCCCCTGAATATGTTCTCCATGGATTCTTACTTAAAGCACACGAAAAACAATCAAATGGTAACAGCTGAAAAATCGGATTTTGCGCGCTCTCTAAACTGGTCTACTTTAAAACTCAGCTTTCAGAACTGGTCGAGTCCTCCATGACATTATTCTGCAACCTACTCCTTGCAAATTTGAATTAAGAGTGGGGATTCCGTGAGCCCTTTCTTGGATATTAATCTTAAAATTTTTAGACTTTGGCAACCTTTTAGCATTTTTTTCAACTCAAAGGTTGGCAACTCTGGTGTTCATGGGCGCAGAGACTTTCGCGCAAGTGGAGTGTTCCCAAAGGCATTGCCAACCTGTGAACATTGATGAGAAAGGCGACTCGCCGAAGAATTCCCGGAAAACGTCAGCGGGGTCGCGGAACGTGAATGGGAAACTGAACATGTCGAACTCGTCCTCCATCCTCCTCGTCCGCCGCTGCCTTTCCGAACCCAGGCCGTCCTTGCCGTACTGGTCGTACATGCGCCGCTTTTTCTCTGCACACAAAAACACGGCTTCGTTACAAATCAGTGTTATATGTAGGCAACCCGCATGACATCCCTGTTGTCCTATGGCCTACCCTCATACAGACCTTCCTCTAACCTGAAACTAATGCTTGGGAACACAAAGCAGATTTTGATACCATTTATCTTTTTTGGATACGAGTAAAATGAGTATTTTGGTTAGATTTCATGTCCTTATTAGAAGCCACATCAAACAGAACTGCTCTCCAAGAGATTTCCCTACATATAGTTGATAGGTCTCTCTGAAAAACTGACCAAACCACGACATGTGCCTGTTTAAATTCATATCCAACCCAGATGGGTAACTACCCAAAATGGGAATTTCAAGAGTTTCATCCTTGGAGACAGCTCATAAGCCTTCCCGTAAACACATCGAAAATGCTTGAAATATGTCAGAAATTTTTTCAGTCAAATGTTAAAAAAAACCACTCAAAACAAGAGGGAAATTATTTATCTTAAGTGAGAGCATAACCAAAGCTTCTTCCGAGCAAAAAAAAATATTTTGAAAAAGCCACAAGCTTTCTTGATTAAGAAAGGTAATCAACACAAACTACATGCGTCAAAGTCGATTCCCAATGAGAAATGGAAATCGAAACAACGTCGAATCGAACAATACGGCGTCGATTCGATTCTCACTGCTCAGTGGGCCGGGGTTAGTGTTTGTCAAGACAGGGAGTTTTAGGCAGCACACGCTTTGGAAATACCGAAAAGGCGGTGGTAAGTCGATTCGAAATAGTTGCGGAAAGCCGCAAAAGGTCGGGCGGACGGTTTGTACGAAGAGGTGGATTTATATCCACCCGAACGATCGTAGCTACCGTGATAGCTACCCCGTAGCCTTTGGTCGTAAATCTTTCTTTTAGTGTCTAGAAAAAAGATACGGACAAACAAAAATCATCAGCTAACACCAGTATGCAGTGGTTTCCTAAGATTCGCTCAGTCAATTCATGTCATTGAAAAAAAAAAATGTTCTGGGTAGCTATAAACCTGTTCTGCTATCAAAGTAAAACGTTCTTGAAAATCAGCCATATAAATGGACAAAGCCGCGCCGAGAGATTTTAAGAGATTTTTAAAGTTTTACAATTACAAGATAATTATTCGTCAAAAACCCAAGACGGCGAGGACATTTACAAAGCAGTCATGAACACTAAGTTTAGCTCTAGTCTAGGAGTCTAAACTGTTCGTTAAATCAAGAAAATTCGTCTGTGATTTTCGAAACCAATATTTGCGATTTCTTGGATATGCTAATTTAGAATCCTTCTTCCCGTCGCTGAAATCACAACATTTCAGATGAGTCAGATACTCGGAATTCATGGCTTACCGTCTGAAAGGACTTCATACGCTTCTGAAATCTCCTTAAATTTCCTGTTGGCTTCATCTGGGCAGTTTGGATTTTTGTCTGGGTGCCATTTTAACGCCAATTTCCGGTACCTGGAAAACAGAATTCGTTAAGCACTGTTTTCTTTAAAACCAAGTACACAGATTGCCACAAAACCCGATTCTCAAAGTCCCTGACATATCTTCATTTCCCTGACACTTTTTTCGAGTTTCCCTGATATTTTCAACCGGACAATAAAAACAGTTTCCAATTCATAAGAAGCACTTTTTTTTTTGGTCTATTGACCCGACTGCCCCATTTAAAATGCATCAGGTTGGGTTCCGTGTGTTCAAGTCACGTCCCATCAAAAACGCATTAGGTTGGTCACGTGCGTTCAAGTCTCCCTATATTAATGCATGTCGGGTCAATAG
>Ga0058701_10003583_pt1 | contig 12344 bp, 8 predicted proteins | sample AgamicOrMae_FD_97039 | JGI IMG/M metagenome (GOLD analysis project Ga0058701, IMG submission 97039) | Agave microbial communities from Guanajuato, Mexico - Or.Ma.e | ecosystem: Host-associated > Plants > Phyllosphere > Phylloplane/Leaf | place: Guanajuato, Mexico | collected 2012-06-04
CCTCTTGCCTCCACACCCTCCCACTGCCCTCCCCAGGCAATGCTACAAACACACGTTTACAAAAAAAAAAGTCACTAGATTTTGTTTGGCTCATTTACTTATAGGTATATCCGTACTTTTTTCATTTTTTTTTGCTGTGTGCGGCGTGCTGCCAATAATACATTGGAAAGTCATTGTTTTGGTCCTGGGAAAAAGCCTAGAAACATGAGGGAATTTCGTTTTGGCTATGCTCAACAACCCTGTGTAGTTTTACCTCCCAGAGAGGGAGGTACTGGTACAGGTCTGAACTGGACATTGTTTTTTTTTTCTCTGGGCAAGTGGCCCCTTTAAGATTCCAAGGTGATTTAAATTGAAGTTTTCTTTCTATTTAAAGTGCGTAATGGCTTTCGAAGCTTTACGAAATTTTACGAAAGGAAACCAGCGTTGAAATGGTCGAGAAGCGTTTAGCGACTGTAGCTTTTTATATTTTACAATGAAAATCCTGTGGAAGGCGGTAATGTTGCTACCCTTTCTTTTTTGAGAGGCCTCCTTGAACGATGGAAATACGTGCCCCCGAAAGTTTCGTTCGTCGTCTAGCTCGTCTTGCCATTGATTCGCTCGATCGCGCTCATTTCGATACGCAATACCGAAGTTCTACAAGTGTATCTATATTCTTGCACAGTTGTGACACAGTAGGTGTTGTGTACACATTATGTAACGCTATTCAGGCCAATTTCGACCCCCTTTCCTTTCGCAACACTTTTCCATATACCTTTATCAGAGCGGTTGCGCATCGGTCAAAACGACATTTCCTTATTTTTTTCAGGTTTTCCAGGACCAAAACAGTTATTTTCCAGGATATTATTAGTAGTACGTCGCATTAAAATACCAAAAAAAAAGAAAAAAAGTGCATTACATGATTATTTTAAGACCACAAGATTGTTATGATACGGGATCGTCACCCAATCTCAACGTTTTTAAGTTGGAAAACAGAAAAAAAAGAAAATGAATGAGCGAAAAACCAAAATATGGTAAAATCAGCATTTTTGACGGAGAGCATACATTTTTTTCAGAGGAAAAAGTCAATTTTCCCGATTTTCCTTGACTTTTCCTGGAAAAAATCCCTGATTTTTCCAGGTTTTCCTGGAGCGTAACAACCCTCCTTTATGTATGGGGCGCAACGCAAACGTGAAAGCTTCCCTCTAAATGCGTTACGCAATAAGTTTACGACCCCAACGCAAATGGCTATTATGTGGGTATTTCAGACCTTCTTTAGGGGCTCTATTTTCACTGTACGAAGAGTTCCTGTTTTAAGCAGTAAAAAGGGGTAACCAAAGCTCAAACTCCCAATTAAAGACTCGTTTTTCGCCTTGACCAAAAATTATAGTAAAAGATAACTAGCTTTATGAACTCTAATTTTTAAGGTAGCAATTTCCACCTTTTGGTTTAACCTTTCGTCGTCAAATCGAGCGGAACGACAGTGGAGCGTTGCAAGAGGCATCTAACCTTCCTTAACCTATCATTACAAAGCCCTTTGTTTTTTTCTAAGATTAGTTATAGTCACTTGTGCCTCGCTTCGCTATCGCTCCGCTCGGCTGTCGCCAAGCCTGATGCCGCTTACTTCCCGGCGGCCCTAAATCGGCCGCCGGGAAGTAAGCGGCATCAGGCTTGGCGACCTTTTAATGAGGTAACCCTAGGTTAACTTAGGTAAGGTTATGTGGCTTGTGCCTCGCTCCGCTCGGCTTAACGTCGAAGGGGTTGAACCAAAAGGTTCAAAGTGCAACCTTAAAAATTTAGAGTGTGGACTTGAACATCAATTTTTGGCATTGCCTATTTTGGCCGCATCTTGAAACAAGAAGTACTTTTTTCAGAGTGACAATGGCCGTTTACGAAGTCTTTGTCTTTAACTTCCGTAAAGTCACTCAACTGTTTCGGACAAATATTCTTGAACCATCGCCATTTATTTGCTTGTATTTCAAGCATGGCATGCAACGGTAAGTGTTTGGGTGTTGTGGCAAATAACCTTGCCCTGTGTTGGGAAGCGCCTTGAAACAAAAAAAAGAAAGAAAAAGAACGAGAGAGAAGATTGTCGTTGCTCCCTTCCTCTGGGCCTTTCAAACCCGTTGGGTTGGGTCCGGAAGCCATTGTTTTTTCTTTGGGAGTCCTCAGCGGGCAATTGAACCGTGTCGTCATATCTCGGATAAGGCTAAGGTGAGCGGTATTTTTTTGCATCCCGGGTGGCGTCTGGACTGGGGCCCGGGCTTCGGTGCGCCCGGCCCGCCGTGTCAATGTGATTCAACAATAGGACGCTGTAGAAGGGTGTTTTCGTGCGTGACCTCACGATTCGCTTTTGTCTTGAAACGTGACGTGACGAGAAGCAAGAGCGTTGCGAAGTACGCCCTGTCCCTTTCGTGCACATACAGTATATGTGCACCCGAGGGATCTTTGATGCTATCTTCGTCATTAGCCCATTTGCGCCTTGAGCCAACGAAAGCGATGACCACAACGCTCCAACGACTTTTTCATCTCTTCGAGAGCACTTGTCAGAAGACTTACTTCGATTTCACTTTTTAAATAATGCTGGCTCACCTATCAACTCGATGCGTTCTCTTATTCATGTGTGTCGTCGTATCAAAAGGCGATATACAGGATGTTACTATATTAGAATGCCAACAGAAAATGGGTGGTTGGCCGCCTCACAAGTCTAAGATTTTGGATCAGGGGTCAAAGGACCCCTGTCCGTTAATGAGCCGTTTAGCGTCAAGACGCATGCCATAAGTTTTCCGATTACGCGTCGTTTTAGCTTAAGAAAGTATTGCCCAAGAAAAAAACCGTCGATATCTATAATTACCGGGTGGCAAATCGTAGAGGTCACTTGCGCGGTTCGTTTGAATATTTGAATCTGCTCCCCTTGCGTCCCCTCAGCACTCCGCGATCATTTGCTCGCCGGTGTCACCTGAAGCGCCGCAGAAACGTCCGAAATTCATCTCATTCGCTCCGTTTCCCTCCACCAACATTGTCCGACTAAAATCAAAAAGATCGAGGTTCTGTTATAAAAAGTTCTCTGCAGGAAGTTTTTGAGGAATCCAAATGAATCTGCATATTTCTAGGACAATTGGATTCTGAGGGTTTTAAGATATTTTGAAATTCGAATAATAATGCGGAAACTTGGAAATGAGCAGAAGTTTGCGTGTTTCTGAACATAGTATAGTTGGACTTTTAAAATATTTGTAGAGTGTTTATTTACTTTTTAAAGATTGGCATCCGTTAGCCAATAAATGCCAAATTTTCCTAATGGAATCATTATGCCTAGCGCGTGCGTTGATGTTTGTTAACCGCACGCTATCTTCTCGAAGACGGCGCTATCGTTGAAATTAATATCATCACTATAATCAGTTGTAATTAAGAGTCCGTTTCGCTGACTTGCTCATTTCAAGACGGCAATCTTCCACTTTACGGTGAAAAGCCTTGCGTCAGCAGAGATTCCCTCCCCGTATTTTCCTTTTTAATTGAAGTTCAAAGAACCAAAGGAAAATCAAAACTGGACGCTCTTCATGAAAACACCAAGTTTATGTTTAGTCTGTCATACTGTCTCTTTTAGAGCGACGGAGAGGCTGTGGAGCTGCGATGTGTAGCCCAGGAGGTGAGCAAGGGCTGCGGGCTGAAGTGACAGAACCTCTGAAAGGCCCAATTCGAGGAAAAAGAAGTACTCTCGTGAAGGGCACCTTTTACCTGTTGACCCGGTATCCCTTAAACAGGCTTCCTTCCCCAAAGATATTGAAACGGCTGAGATAAACTTGAAAAGCAAGTCTCTTCAGTTTTTTTGGGGGGTAGAGGGTTTCTGACTACGGTAATACTCCCAAATAAAATTGGCATGCACTTGGTTCATCGCGCTTGGGGCTATCTTAAGCAATGCTATGTGGAAACCGGATTTCAAATGGATTTTGCCTAAATTGTTTATCGTCGTACCATCGTAACTTGTACGGTGGGCCTCAAAAGTCATGACCCCAGCTTCTATTTATTCCTTATGGAAGCAGGAGTCATGACTTTTGTGGCCTACTGTACTTGAGTCCCGTTGATTTCCTATGATAAGCGGATGATGCGCAACGTTGGAGAAACCAAAAAACCCCGAAGAACGTACCGTATTGGATTGTACGGGAATGTGGAAACGTGCTTTTATACGCGCTAGACACGACCTTTGGGTACCTCTGTTGGTACCCACCTTCTGGCTATGATACCACTCGCCCGATAAAATGATTGATTAATTCGGTGCACTTCATAATTGTATGAGTACTCCTGTCACGGTTTTCGTAACTTGAACGTTTTGGACGCTATAAGCACACGACGGAATGCAACATGTTTATGGAAAACCGACGACATTGCGTCAGGTAGGATAATGTTCACATTTTGCTTGAGGTTTAAAGCGTTCAAACCGATTAAGTTGCGGAAAAGTTAGCCTACTACTGCATAACGATCGACTACTATTTTTCATTAAGGTGTAGTGAGTAGTACTATCAGTCCAAAAGGTATTGTCCCGTTCTAGTCGTGCAGCAAGGCGGTGGTCAATGTATTTCCCCACAAGGCGGAGCCTTCCTGCGCGACCAGAACCGGACAATACGTTTTGGCACGATAGTACTTTTGGTAGGTTGGAAGACAGGTACCAATTGAAGTACCCAAAAGTCGTTAGAACGGGTCCTGGCGCCAACGTCGCCTTCACGGACATAAGTTCTGTGGGATCTTTTGTTTGTCTTACGTTGCGCACCCGCGTATACCTCGCGGGAAGTTGATAGGAATAGAAACAACAGTCTTTGTATCGCTGCGTTGAAGTCTCTGCTAGAAGCAAACATTTTTATTCGGGTGGGTAATTTTTACTTCAGGCATTCTTAGTGCAACACAAGCACATTGTTGCCTAAACTCGGATGAAGATATGTAAAGCCTACTGGTAAGACTTCGCGTGAAGTTACAAAAGGTATTAGGCCCATGCGTTTGTTCGGTTGGCTCAAGTTAGTACCCTACGAGTGAACGGTTAATTACGCCAAGCATGTCCTGATTGATCGTGGACATGCGGCATAGCGCCAGTTCAGTAACGTTATATCGTTGAAAAGCGACTGCCAGTAAGAGAGGGTCAAAGAAAAAGAGCAAGGTACAGCATCATTCAAGTGAAAAAAAACAGCGCATGTGGTGATCCCAAATACTGTTCAGAATCCGCAAACAAACAAAACCCGCACCAGCACGTATGGAGATGTCCACAGTTGACGTCATATCCGGAACAATCCCCCAATTTGAAGGAGACAATACAGACGACTCGTCACCTGAGTATTTTTGTCGTTAAGAATTTTTCGTTGAGTCTAATATATGAACTGATGACAGAAATTTCTGGGATTTTCCCTTGTTCAGAAAATGTGACAGGTCAGTGACTGCCAAAGCGACTAGATTCCATGAAGCGACTTTATTTCAGGTTCGAATAAAAAGAAAATTACTCTCAATATAAAACACGATATAATGTCATTTTTCCAGTAGCATTAATTATTTCTACTTTTACAATTTTATTTCGTAGTTTGAAACTTAAAATCCGCCTTTGCAGCTTGACATTAACCTGAAGGTGCCGGGAGTCGTCTGTCTGTTTAGTGTTTTCCTTAATGTGGATATCTCCATCAAGTGTCATACTTTACGCCTCTTTTTTTTAATTTCATAAACCATAATTAAATAAATTTCTTTAGACCACAAATACATTGTTAAAGCTCATTTTCTTATTTCGGGAAAGCAGGGAGTTTTCGTAGCGATAGAAAGAAATACTAAGACTGTCCGGCGTGAGTTTTTCTGATAGCTATAACATCAGAGCTTAACACTCGCTTTCAAAAATAAATTACGAAAAAAATACATTTTAAAAAATCTGTCCATCGCCACTTGCCGAAACTCGCAACATTACAAGCAATTTGATCCTTGTTTTTGTGTGTACTTGTTTTTCATATTTATCAAAACGTTGCGGACTTTTTTAGAGCGTTAAACTGGAGATAAAGGTTTGCCTACGCCGATTTTCACGGCATTGTTGCCGTACTCAATGAAACAACTTATAAGAAGCTAATTGGATTTGTGATCTGAACTCAGGTTCGATTTGTATCCGAAAGAAAATCCCGAGGGGCGAAAAATGTGGATCTTAATTTTGGAGACTTGGTAAGAGACGCTGGAGCAGTGATGGGGAAGGTTTTGCGACCGTGGCGTTTTGCAAATGGCCATGAACCGCAGCGTGCCGCGCGCGGTTCATCTTAGCAGGTGCAGGCAAGCGCTGTCATGACAGCTGCAGCTGCTCATCCGAGCGTATTGCACAGATTAGAGCTGGTGTAAACGAACGCGGGGCGGGCAGTCTGTTCCGATAATAGTCGTCTCTGCTGAAATCATGTGTCTTCTCAACACTTCGCACCTCCTTCTCTGTGTACTTCGTACACAGTAAAAACTAACTCCTCTTCCAGGTAGTCCTGCACCTGTTTGGGCATGAAGATGAAACGGGGGAAGAGCGTATTTTTTGGTTATTTCTGAACATAGACCCATCAACAACCACATCAATGAAAAGGTCTCGTTGAGAGCTCTCCATTAATGTGGTTTTTCATGAGGGTATCTTTAAAAATAACCAAATTACGCTCTTCCCCAGTTTGACCTTCATGTCTAAAACAGGGGTAAGTTTTAACTGGACAACTGCTCTTGAATTGCTCTCATTTGGTCATCGAAGCCGTGTTAAGAAAAGTGATTTGGTCTGACAAGTTGAAAAGAACTAATATAAGTTAGTAAAATAGTGTATTGTGGTGTGGTAGTAGTGTGGTAAAGGTTTATATCTTAAAAATTCAACAAATACAAAATTTAAACAAATGGTGTTCGTTTAATTCAGGCCGCCTTTTTCATTTAAAAGCGCGACGAAATCTTGAAGAGAGATCTGAGCGCTACGGCATTCAAAAATTTTCTTGCATGGGCTTCAAGCATGGAAGAATTCTCTGTGTGGTATTTTAAAAGGATGGGCAGTCGAGATCAAAAGTCGTGTCCATACTTCTTTGTCGACTTTAAAAATCTCAATTCGGGAAAGTTCACAGTTGAGAATTCGTCGCAATCATGTTTTACAGCACGATGTCCCGAAAAGTTTTGTTCTCGTCAACCGACGCCCAAGTTCATGTTCTCGGGGGCAGTGTTTCTCAAAACTTGCCGATGCATCGTAAGACTCACGGGTATGCTTCATGCAGTGAATTTTAATCAATAACTTCGGCTTTTTTTTCTTTCGCGTTTCGCATGAATTGGCCTTTGCCGTATAAATACACTTTTTTAATGTAGTTTGGTTAGATGATCGAAAGTCATTTACATAGTCACTGAATGATATGGCTTTGCTCACCCGTAGGTTGATGAGGGCAGGTGTGGACTTTGCATTTGGCGCACAGATTGTAATGCAACGCGATTCAACAGTGACGATCACTTATTAGGATTGGAAACTTGTGCTTCTTTTTTCACGATAGTCATCGAACTCTTTAGACTCGCATTTATCAAATCCATTTGACTATCAATAAAGAAGCTGTCAAAATGCAGCAGGAGGAAAGTTGCAGAGCGCTGCGGAGCGGCCGATGAGGCTGGCAGGCATGCGAGGCCGGCGCAGCGAGGCTGCCTCTGTCATTGTTGTGTGATGAACATGGCGAGGTGCTGTTTATTTGATAGTAGGTGGAATTTCATTTACACAAGAGAAAGTTAGGCCAGCTTCATGAGTGCCGCGATTACTGCTACTCTAAAAAAAAAGAAGAACATGTTTTCACGTGCTCCGCTTCAATTAGGCCGCCTCTGAAGCTCGGCCAAGCCTGCGCACCGAAAAGCAACGCTGCCGCACTTTTTTTGTGCTGCAGGAAATCCTCGATGAGGACCTCCGATAACTCGAACGACACATTTTCCGACATGTTAGCATCTAGAACCTCAAACAAAACTAAGGTGGCTTATTCATCAAACCATTTCAAGGTTTCAGTGAAGGAACAGCAGTGTCGGAGATGTAGGAAACGACCGGGATATTGTCGATACTGTGAGGGGAAAAACACTCTAAATCTGAAACGGTGAAAAGTCACTATTTCCCCTGCTAAATTGCTCCACTGATTTCATTCAGTGGAGCAATTTTGTTGGGGAAACAGTGAATTTTCACTGAATTCAGTCTGAATCCCGGTGACTTTCACTGTTTCAGATTTAGAGAGAACAACACAGGAAAGATGCCCTGGGACGTCTCTTTTGTCAAAAGCGACTTCTTGAGACATCTCCTCCAAAAGAGCAGATGCTGGAATGTCTTTTTCGCCTAAAGAGATCTCTTGGGACGTCGTTTTGTTGTCCATTTTTTAGACGCTTTTGAGCGTTTTATAAAAAGACGTTATGAAAGAGATCTCTGGACACTGTATTAAAACACGATAGGAGACGTCTAGAAGCATCTCGAAAACCCCGGAAAAACAGCGAGATGTTTTGTTTATGCATTAACATTAGGGATCTGTGAGATCTACAAAATCACCGTATGAGAGACTACATCGTTGCAAATCAACGCTAACGCACGGAAATAACAGTTAAAAATCTATAACCTTCGATATTCCTCGCTGTTTTCAATCATGACTAAATACAAAAACCATCAAGAAACGCTAATTATAGGCGCAGAATCTGACAAGTGAGCAAAATTGAAGCATATAGTTCAAAAATGCTCTGTTATTTCCGCGGTGACCCATTCTTTTTTTCATTCACATAGTTTTACTCAAACAAGATCTACGTAAATCTAGTTTTTGAAAGAGGAGAGTTGGGTCGACCTCTCTAAAAAAACGAAAAAACCCTTACAAATTACGCCAAAATTTCGTTCCGCCATAAGACCCTATGCGATTTCAAAATTCTCCCTGACCATTTTTTTTTTGCCGGAAGTAGATCGGAGACCCCTCTTTTTAATAGCGTTCCAGACGCACCTTAATACAAAGAAAACCAAGAGACCACTTTTATTAAGTTTTACTGACATGACGCAAGCGCTCGTGTATCCTTAAACTAAAACGCAATACGGTGGCCCACCCCGGCTGGTCCGCTTCATCCCACCTTACAGAATTGTTTGTGAGCAGCTCTATTTTTAAAATCTGTTTTTCCCGAAGGAAAGGAAAGAGAGTTTGAGAGAATGCAATCGTTCGTATTTAACCTGCAGTGCTAAAAATACAGTCTTTAGTGGGTTATACCTATGCCTAAATTTTTCCCCCTGTTTTCCAAATGAGATCCCACAGATGTGAAGGGAAGGGATAAGTGATATTATATAAATAGATGGGCACATGAAGACATGGCGAAGTTCACATCGAAAGTTGAGGTTGTTTAGCAGTATTGTCTCGTTCGCAATAATGAAATAGGTTGTTATAATCACGGCAAATATGGCTATTTAATAAGCTTATTCTGAGCGGGGATAGCCGACGTAGGCTATAACGAATGATGTAGGCTACAATTTCAAGATAGCGCGCGAATTCCAGCGAGCGGCAGGCAGGCAATTTGATGCATCGTGTTTAAAGAATGCTATGCCGCCTGCCCCTTCGCCGGACCCGTAGCGAGTGATCTGGATTTCGACTCATCTAGCCCTCGTTTCGATCGATCAACTTTAGGTTCGAGTGATTCAGATGTGCCCGTGATCTCTAAGTAGAGGGTTGCAGATGGTTGCGGTCTGCTTTTAGATGCCCGCCCTTGACTGATGTTGACTGGAAGTGTGTTACGCCGTATTGCATGAGTAAGAACTTAATCCAACCTAACCTAATCTAGCCATACCTGCCAACATCAACTAAATAAACAAGACAAATATCTGTGGAACACGCCCAATTGAACGTAAACCAATCCAAACTATCTCCTAACCTAACCTTAACTAGTCTTTCCAACCTTATTTAACAGCTGCGAGCAGATTTCAACCTCTCTTCATGCTACTTATGGGGTAGCTGTCATAAGCGCCAAAAACCACAAGCGCCAACGCCGCAAGCGTCAATCCGTAACCGCTAATTGAGGAAAGTCACAAACGCCAAAGGTCTTAACCGCAATACTAACCTTACCTAACCTAACTGAACCTAACCTAACTTAGCCTAACCTAACTTGACCTAACCTAATACGAACTTTGGCGTTTGCTACTTTTCTCGTTCAGCGGTTACAGACTGGCGCTTGCGGCGTTGGCGCTTGTGGTTTTTGGCGCTATCGGATGCCCCCTCCCCTACTTGTGCACATTTAGATTACTCGAACTAAAAGTTGATCGATCGGAACGGGGGCAAGATCAGTCGAAATACTGATCACTCGGGAATTTCCCCCCTCGGCCCCTGCATAATCAAAGATGAAAGTAAGAAAGATGGTGGATCTTGTGTTATTTATGATGACGCTCAATTCATGTTCTCACAAAGTGTCTGCTAATAATCGGACAGCGACAGTGGCGCACGCGGCCGCCGCCACCATCCGGCAGGGAAGTTTAAGGTTTCACTGCGCCATTGTTTTACCTACCTTGCTCTTAACTCGATTCTAAATCTTGGTATGTTGTTTTGCAGGTAAGTTTCGCTGGATGACGAACAAGGAGCCGTTTCGGGAATCGGAGCTGTTTTCCAGGCAAGAGTATTTGAACAGATGATCCCCGGCAGCACTTTGAGGACGGTAAACAAACCACGTGGTCCGTTCAGGAGGAAGGGGGGGTCAAAAAAACACGTGGTCTTTTTTGGCTGTTTTTTGGCTACCGTGGTGAGACCCGCCACATAAGAGACGGATGAGTTTTTAAATGCGCATCTTTTTCGGGTCTTCGCCGCCCCTTTTCTTCGTTCGCAATCATGTTGTCTTTCAACCTTTTTTTGAAACTTTGCACCGTATTTCTTGTGTAAAATATAACAAATAATAATTATACCCTGGTTATCATTATTATTTGCCACTCACAAAAGAACGCTAGTGTTCTTTTGTGACGTAAACAGTCTGCCGGCAAATACCCATTTTTTCAAAGAGGCCACGTGTTTTTTTTTGGTGGGGGTGGGGGTTGGAAGGGTGGATCCTAAGGAAAAAAAAAAACACGTAAAACCACGATGGGGGAGGGGCGGTCAAAAATGTCAAAAAAATAGACCGCGTGGCTTGTGTAGCGTCCTTTACCCTCTGAACGACGAGGTCAATTAGCGTATGATCCCTCTTTCTAATTGATCAATTCAAGTAAAGTTCGTTTATATCGGTAGAGTGTCTAATGAGGGTGCCGCAATTTTAACACCTTTTGCGACGGAAAAACGATGTTTTTCGCAAAGTTTTGGGTCTGTTGGCTGAAATTGTCCGGCTTTCTATGAGCTGCATTGCTCAAATAAGGAATCGTCCGGTGTTTGACAATCTCACTTTTGTCGATCATTTTTTTTCGAGATGAGATAAATCCTTAAGTGTCGCTCGCCGCGCTTAAAATCTTTTCTTTTTCTTTTTATTTATTTTTTGAGTCAATTTAAAACTTGTCGATACGGGTTTTATACTTTTTTTTTGAGTTTAAACTACCGTTGTAATAATTGCACAATTGAAGTAAGAAGCATGGGCTTGATGTAGATTCAGGCATCAGACCTAGTGCGTGCGTTCATTTGAATTCTATTCACACCACGCAAAATCAGGGTAATGGTCAAAATGGTTCTTTTTGGATATTCAAGGTTCAGAGGAATTCGGTCTAGTGTAAAGGGCCTCCTTGCCATTTCCGGAGGCGAATGCCATGCATTGAGCTGATTTAGCACAAGGCTCAAGGTCCGGGTTTTTGACAGGGGAACTTGTCGTTGTGACCCAAAAAGAGTCTTTTTATTTTTTCACTGAAGTGAAAATTTTAAGTGTGGCTCTATCAATTGCGAGGAACTGTAAAGTCTGCAGGAAGTGACCTATTATGGACCTCAATTTGTCGTCGTTTTTGGACGGGCCAGACGTTCTGTTCGTGGCCCTCAGGATCGGAGCGCACTGACCATATAGTTTATCCACAACGCCATCTCAACTAAAGATATGCGAACAAGACGATACCCTTCTGATTATACATGTATATGCCATCCTTCAAAGCTCTCCGTTTGGATTTAGGCCTTTCTCGTGGAATTACGCTTTTCTCTTAAAAAAGACTTTTCTTCAGTTGTACGCTTATCTCTTGGTTGTAAACATTTTTAGTGGAAGGCTCTTCCACAAGAGTGAGCTCTTGAGAGGATTTTTTTTAGGGGAAGACAGACCTTTTTTTCGCTGATTCCCAGAGGGTTGATATGCATTTTGTGCCAGATGGAAGACTTTTTTTTTTGGGGGGGGGGGAGATTTTTCAATCTTTCTCTATTAAGGACATATTATAGAAGAGATATTTCAATATTTTAAACGAAATCTATGGAAAAAAAAAAGAAAGAAAA
>Ga0058701_10003584_pt1 | contig 12343 bp, 8 predicted proteins | sample AgamicOrMae_FD_97039 | JGI IMG/M metagenome (GOLD analysis project Ga0058701, IMG submission 97039) | Agave microbial communities from Guanajuato, Mexico - Or.Ma.e | ecosystem: Host-associated > Plants > Phyllosphere > Phylloplane/Leaf | place: Guanajuato, Mexico | collected 2012-06-04
CCCCCCCCCCTGCGGCCCCCAAGGGGGCTCGTATTTTGTATAGAAATCAAAGATTTCAGTATAATATTCGGTGTAACCCCAAATATTGTTTACACAACGTGATTCCTTCATCTACTCGAAGTTTAGTTATGAGCTTGAAAAGCGGGGTGAGGGGGGGAGGGCCTTCTTCCTGTATTGCCCAACCGGGCCCTAGCCCCCCAGTCCACCCCTGCCGTAGTAGGCAACACGCCTGACACTCATGTCGAGTAGGTTGTATCGTCATTTCAGAAAATCCTCAGGGGCTCGCGACTCACATGGTACATGGAGTTTAACAACTTGCAGCTGCCTAATTTAGATATGTTGAGTTATATTAAATATTACCTTGTGCCTCCGCTTTGCTTTCACTTCCAAGCTGTTCCCAAAGCCCATCGCTCACTTCTCCGTCGATTAGAGAAATACGACTCCGCCTTTGCTCCTCTGTAACTCCGCTCAGTTTGGTGACAAAGGGTGGAACACGGAAAGTTGAAAGTTCCACACCTTTTAAAAAATTAACAATGTAAGAGCTGCGTCTTGCAGTAACTTCGGCGCGGGGAGAGGGGTATCCAACTGGTAGGCCTGCCGTTTGGCCCAACCAGTTTCGTCCGTCCACTGCCCACACGGTCTAATAAAACTCCTTTTATGATATGTGTCGAAACCCCTTCATTTCTTCATCCCGCGTTAGTTTGCTGGCCTGCCTTGGAAGTGCATGTGCTGTGGACCCTTCCACTGTCCCGCGGTCCCCGGCGGAGCTGCTGCGTGGCTCGACCTAGCGGCGGTGTAGGTCAAGGCCCTCGAAGGCCTTTGCCCTAAAATGTCTTGGAGGCACGCTCATCTGGTCAAAGAAACTTGCGCCTAGGAATATTAAAGGAGGAGTCAGAGGAGGAAAAGCAGGACGACTGATAGTAACAGCTCAGCTTATTTGTGCTGTAATTGTTTTGTGAAAGTTAATTTTGATTCTACGTAATTTTTGTTACTTTCAATTTCAATAACATAACTCACGCCAAGCCTTTTGCGGTTTCCTTTTCGGCAGCAGTATTCTGCCGATGAAAATAAGCGACGACATGTTAGGCTCGACAGTTTAGTCTACTTCTCATGGTTGAGGAGAGCGACGACCCAGCGAGGAACAATACACCTTACCTAAGCTACGCGTATGCATGAAGGTACCGGTATAATCGGCTCACAAAGCGACGGAATCAGGTGGGAGGGCAAAGGCCGGAATCGCCCCCCTCCCCTCCCGGATGAAAGAATGACGGAAGAAGGGGAAGGAGGGAGAAAAGAGGGAGAAAATCTTTCCCATAGGAAAGAAAGAGAGAAGAATAAAAGCTAGCCTGCAATATCAATATCAAAATGTGATTTTTTTTTATTTTTCAAAAGGAAAAATCGAAGATGTAGACACTGTATGCCGATTCTTTCAGCCTTTCCTGGATATCCGCCACTGAGTGAGTCTTTCATACGGTTCGACGCAGTTTGCTATGTTTGTCACCTTACACTACTTTGCCTGGAACTTGGGTAAATCGTCCATTGCTCTCAACGGAGCTATAGGCTAATTATTCTCGAGAGGCAAGTATAGAATGAAGACTGAGATCTACAGTAATTATTGTCGCTTTCAATGAAGCTCAATAAGTATAAATAAATGAAAATCAACACCACAAAAAAGAAGAAAATCATTTTGTGTAGCTAACAACGTAAAGGAAGAAGGCGGCCGTTTGTTGCGTTAAACTATCTTTGCTTCTCTTCTTCCTCATGTTTTTTAACATCCTCCCAAATACTTTATTGAGTACCGTTAATAGTTTCGCCTGTACAGCATGTCGGATGTCTAAAATATATATACGAGAGCCAAAACGCTAAAACTTTGGCTGAAATGAAAATAGAGAAAGTTTTTAAATTGCCCACTTCAAGGTGATTTTTTTCTCGCTTGGTTACTGCAAAAGTTAAGTCCACTTTAATTTAACTTTTGCCTCCTTGAGAAGTAGTGTGAGTCGCAAGAATGTTTCCCCCTGATATTCGAATTTGGCAAAATTCTAAAGCATGGAGAATTCTCCATACCTAAAGCGGCCCGGAAAAATACCGCCCGCGCACCCTACACCTTGAAATTTTAAGCTGTATTGCCTTTTCCTTTGCTTGCGTTCCACCCTGGTTCATTCTTAGTTCATATTCTTGTTATTAACGACACTATATCGACACCGCCCTATGAAAATCCACAAGCTGCCAAGTGCTTATTCATAAAATCATCTAACTGCAGAATGCTTTTACGGAAAATCCACCAACTGCAAAGTCTTTAATCCGGAGACCCCCCTAGTATAGTGTGAATGGACTGCAGTTGGTGGATGGATGTAGAGACAAGCATTTCGCAATAGGTGGGTTATCGGAACAAACACTTAGCAGTTGGTGGATTTTCTGAATAAAAGCACTTCCCAGTTGGTGGATTTTTATTAGTAGGGATCGATAGACATTCTATATCCAGTGCTGCAAGGCACTACGTCTACCGTAACAGCCGCAAGTGGCTGCACTTTTCTTTCCTTCCCTTTTCCCTTCTTTTAATTATTCCAATTTTCTGACGTTACCGTCGTGTCGCGTCTCATAGCCTAAAAGTGATCACAGGACACTGCTTAACGCCGCGCACCCAAGGGCAAATTTTTGAAAGAACGCTGAACTTAGAAGTTCCAATTCTCCGGCAAAGAAGTACAGGATTCAGGGGCTTACCTTGAACAGACAAACATGAATCTACACCACACCTTTCTCCTAGCGTTTCCTTTCTTTTAGCATATCCGGGAAACTGGGAACACAAGCGGACTTAAGATTTATTGCTGCCCAGAAGTTTTTTTCTCTTTTTCCTCCTCGAAAGAAAGTGTTGCAAACCATTCCCTCTTAAGGAAGGCCAAATGATCTTTTAATATAATCCAGCTAAATGGTGGAGCCCGCCAGTTATTGATCTACGCTACGTTAAGAAGAAGAGAGGAGGAAATAATCTGTTAGTTTCATGAGGACGAAGGGTGGTTGATGACACGGTTTATTTACAGGCGGAAGATTTTCCGATACGGCTCACAACCTCCGCAAACTCGTTATTTTCCTGTAAAGTAGAAACTTGTCGTTTACGATAGTGTATTCGCATGCCAACGGAATACGAGCTGGTCAATGCAATCACATTTCTTTTCAGAAATTTACTCTTTTTGTGCTGTCGCTTTGGCGTAGATGCAAGCGCGCGGAGGCTTGAAACCTTGGGTAGGGTTTGTAAAATTGGCCTTCCTTTGGCGGGCGAATAGCCGCAAGCAGCTGATTCGCTCGCCACTGGCGTGCGAATAGGCAATTCTGCTTGGAAGGAAGAAGAAGCTTTACCAAAACAAACGGTCGCGATGGAGAAAACATCCGAACTCGCCCGAGCGCAGCTGAATCCTGATAGCCTTTTGCTACGACCGTGTGCATTCGAGTCGGGTACGGTACGTTCAACGACCGGCCACCAGCAGCTGGCCCCAGTGTATCATGTGAGTTGCGAGCCCCTGAGGATTTTCCGAAATGACGATACCACCCGCTCGACGCGAGTGCCGCCACGCGTGTTGTCCACTACAGGCTGAAAAGCCAGGAATCCCGCCCGTAGTAGGCAACACGCATGGCACTCATGTCGAGCAGATTGTATCGCCATATCAGAAAATCCTCAGGGGCTCGCAACTCTCATGGTACTCCACCGTTTTCCCCGTTCACACGACACACGTGGTGTTTTGTTTTGGAAAAGCTTCTTCTTTGTTCTTCTTGCTGACAATGAGCAGAATTGCCTGTAATCAATTATTTAGTTCTCGTGTTCCACCTTTTATTGCCTAGCCAACAGAAATGAGGCTTCTTCTGTTGGAAAAGGAAACCTAACCAGATTTAGTTCAATAGTCGCCCGACGCCGCCCCTTCTTCTCGGCAACAGAGGTGCAACCGTCGCGAATGACGCGGTATGCGGGATCAGATTTAGTGACAGCCTGCCGGTGCCGGACTAAGGGCCAATCGGTGCTCCACCAAACATCTAACCCAACTTGACTTAATGCAACCACGCCTTAAAATCATTTGACAATACGTATGGATTGTCTACGCTTTGGTCGGATTAGATCCTTATGTACACACCCAAAGCTCGACAAATTTCCATCTCTTATGTCCTACCTTTCGCCATAAGCCAAATGACCAAGTCGATGGTTAGCCTGGGAGGTAAACCTAGCGAAAGTTAACCCAATATTCACTTAGGTATATCTCTAAATCTATCTCTCTAAAAGTCCAGCTAAGGTTAAACATATGAGGTAGAAGATGCATATTTTTGAAAACTTAAGTAGGTCTGCTTTGCTTAGCTAAATGTGGGAGGACTGTCGGTACGGGTAATCAATGTCGGTGCGGGTTATTTCCCAGGTAGCACAAGGGCGCATTAAATGCGCTTTTTTAGCGCTTTTCCTTGTGCACGGCAAAAAAGTGATGATTTAATGCGGTTCGAAAGCGTATTGAGTTTAGCGCACGCATTCAAGTGCTGTATAACGCGCTTTTCCAAGGCGTGTAATTGGTGCTTTATTTGCGCGTTTTCACGTGCAGCTTTTATCAATGAGGTTCCGAAGCGGTCTACATGCCATTTTAATGCGCACTTTGTAATGCAGTTACGTATAATAACCGCATTTAGACGCGATTTTAAAATCGCATGTATTATGCGCATCATAGGCGTTTTTCATGCATTATAAATCACCCACGTTCATCGCGCTTTTTCCGCAACTGCGGATGCGCAAAAAAACACGCATTTAATGCGCTCGTGTGCTACCTGGGTATAATGGATCCAGGTAGCACACGAGGTGACCACGACACCACGCATCAGGTTCAATTATATCCAGGTAGCACACGAGCGCATTAAATGCGTGTTTGCAACCGCATTGACATTTGATTGAATCCGCAACCACGGATGCGTGCGCATCCGCGGTTGAAATTTTCCGCGGTTTTCGCATACGAAAAGCGCGTTAAACAGCACTTGAATGCGCTAAACTCAATGCGCTTTCGAACCGCATTGAATCTTCACTTTTTTGCAGTGCACAAGGAAAAGCGCTAAAAAAGCGCATTTAATGCGCCCTTGTGCTATTTGGGGACGTGCTGATTTAGAGGTTTTTGTGCTATACTGTATTTCTGTTGAATGATCGGTAAGATATGGATTTGGGGGGGGGGGGCTAAAAGTGCCCATTTTAAGGTATTCAACTAAAGAGAAAGTTTTTTTTTTACAGCAACTTCCGAGCAAGGGCGGATCCAGAGCCGTCGTAAGGGAGGGGGGTGCAATTTTCTTCGTCGCGCTATTAGGTTGCCTACCTTCGGGCGTGAATCCACGATAACGATTTTACGTTGTTAAAAGGTAAACCACATCAAATGCCAATGCCTTCACTCGCTCTTCGGGCAATGTTTAAAATATAAAAAATAATTCAAACTATTTGTCTTTCTTTCTTTCTTTCTTCCTTCCTTCCTCTCTCTCCTCTTTCCTTTTTTTGGCCAAGGGGGGAGGGCGATCGCCCCCTTTGCCCCCCCTTGGATCCGCCCTTGCTTCCGGGTTACTTTTTCCACAAAACGCTAAAAAATAGTTTTTTTAGGTTACCGTAGTGTCCGTATGACACGGTGTTAAAATCGCAACCGTTAGCTCCTTGGCATTTAAAAATCACTCCGGTAACCGGATGCAAAATTTTGAACAACCATGCAGGACAATGTCAGCTATAAATTCTGAGAGTTTTAATGACTGAAACCGGTGACGGCTAAACCGATCAAACATCCTTAAAAGAGCTCGATTTTTTACGTCTGTGACCCAGCCTGGTTTATTTTTTCATTGCAGTTCCAGGATCGAAAGATAGGTCGCAAAGTTTTATCCGCGCTCTTCACAAGCGCGTTCCAGATGGAGCGACTTTAGTAAGAATCGGCGTGACACATACGTAGATTTACTTAGGTTAGGTTAAGTTAAGCTGCATGTCTATTTAACCTTGCTCCACCATCACTTCCGCATGACTTTGCGACAAATGGTAGAACAAGTCTGTCAAACTGGAAGGAATCGAATTCTCCAGGCTGTTTATACTTACAGAAGGATATAGCTCGGTCGTATGAAAATTAAACTCCTTTTTTGTCAGCTTTAGTACATGTCTTTGAGAATCAAGAGAAAAGTAGGATTGCAAAGATGTCAACGCCTCTTAATTTCATAAACAAAAACACACCCAAAACTATTTCGTAAAATACTTACAAATTTAAAATCTTTAATTTATCGGTAGTTGCTGATCCTCTCTGAGTTAATTTTGTGGAATAAGAAGCATATTTGATTAAAATCTCCTTTCAGAATGGTTTGAGATCTTTCTATGACTTTCCTTTGATTTGGTTTGGCAAGCTGACATGCGATGGGTAGGCCTCATTCAGTATCTGCAATTTTCAAGTGATGACAGGAAGTCAGTCACCCATTAATACACAATCCTTCATCTCGAATCGAACGTGCGCCGTCTCGGATCGCACTTCTAGAGAGTAGCCGGCTTCTATTTTTTTTCTTTCACCGTTCTGCATCCAACCCTCGTTACTCTCTTTCCGTGTTTACTTCCTCTCTTTCAGACTACACTGTTCTTCGCCGCACCGGGAAAGACCCAGTATTTTTGCAGCATCGTCTCCTATCTCTCCCCCAACTTTATTTTCTCTTTGGTTCTCGGCCTTTTATTGCTGTCTGTTCTAGTTCACTGTTCACTGCGAGGGCACCCGCGTGTCTCAGTTTCTGTATGTCCCAGTTTGTGTTACTTACCGACGTATACGACAGTGAACCCCAATGCTTCTTTGCGCCTTTTGCGCACAAATATCTCGTGACTTTGAAACAGCATTTTCTACCTCTCGTCTTCTGCTTTTAGCCGCTTAGAAACGGTGATCGGAATTTAAATAAATAAATAAACATAAAAAAATTAAAAAACACGAAAACAAAACGGAGGACTTATATCCACGTAACGTGCGCGAGGCACGTTAAATATTACTCGCACATAGTGCGTTACATGCGCGGCTGCGCCGCGTTCCGATACATACCGCGTACCCGAGTTTAAAAAAAAAATATATTTATACGGACTCGATAAAAAGACACCTATATCAACCCAACATAAGTGATACTAAGGTTAATCCATACCAAGTTTACCTATTCTAAGGACCTAACTTAGGCACGCAGTTATTTCCTCGTAATACAATAAAGTTGGGCCTAGTTTACTTAAGTACAAATGGTAAAAAATGCAACCTTTGAATCTCAAGTGCACCTGCACTGGAGCACCAGTTCGATCGAGTCTCTTTCGGACCTTGCACTCACGGTAAAGATCAAGGTGGCCCAAAACTCTTCCCCCCCTCAATTGCGATGTCCAGCCCAACTTCATCCACTCTCTCACTCCTCACTGAATCGCTGATCACAACGCTGTAGCTCTCTTTCTTGCTGACGCTCTCGCGCCAGACATAACAATACCTGTCGACAACCAGTGCAGTGCATCAAGTGACAACAATTTGGACCTGCTAGCATCATGGCTCGCCTCACCGCTTTATTGGTAATGTAATTTCACTTCTGCAATAATAGTCTGCGGGTGACTTTTATTTTTCTATAACATTCCTCGGAAACATTATTTAGAGCTGGACTTTCTCATTTTTGCGGAATGTCCATCTGGGAATTCCTACAAAGTATATTCCTTTCCGATATATTTCTGAGTCCTATTATGTTAAAAGACGACCGTTGGCGACTTCAAAAAGGTTGTTTTGTTCCTTCTTTTCGGTTCAGTCACGAATAAAAGTGTCATCCTGGCAATATAAGCTTATTATCATGATTTTTGTTTAATTGCGATGATATATTCTGAAGTGATTGAACTCCTTACAAGTTAGTTCTTCTTTCTATTGAATGGTGTCAGGCAATTTGAAAAGGTTCTTTCGAATTTTTGTTTCCTTTGGGTAGATCCGATGAAATGAATCTTAGCCACCCTAAAACAATTAATTATTTGCGCCCAGCAAATATCATTACAGTTTTTTTTTGAATCAGTTGTTTTTGCTTTGAATTTTGGGAAGCGCTGGTATTGTCGGAGAATTGATGAAGGCTTCATCAGGCTTACCTGAGAGCGGCCTTAAAATCAGAAAAATAAAATGAAACACGGTACAGAGTTTTGTCGTAAATGTGGCAATATGCATTATGGGTCAAAAAAGACCTTTATTTGGGACTCTTAAAAAACGAAATTAAGAAAAAGTTTTATCACTATACCGGTAATTTTTATTTCGTCGGTAATGATCTTTTTATTTTTTCAATATAAATACGTCTATTTACACGTCATTGCGTTGAAAACTATGCAATGTCTCCTAATCTAATATCCTGGATGTGATCTTTTGAGCTGCATTTTCATGCAGTTTTAAGCAGTTGACGCTGAAATAAAAAAAGAAAGTATTTGAAATCAGTTTGCGTTGAAGTAATTACCGCGCAGGATCGTTGTAAGGAAAGCCAGATTTCGCGACACCGTCATTTTTATACGTGTGGTCAACTTTTGAACCAGCTTAAAAAAATCCGCAAATACTTTTCTCAAATATATATAAATTATATGAGAGGAGAAAAATATGAGCGGAAATTTTTAGGGGCTACCAGTCTAATACGAAGACATGCGTGAGCGATTTCGTTACGTGTTCAATGTACAGTACTTACACCGACTTTCGTGTAATCTGGGCGATTCTTTCTAGCCCTCTAAAATATATAAACGAGCTCAACAGCAAAGCTGCAGGTATGTGTTTTCATTCGCTTTGGCCCATAGTTGCACACAAAAAAATGACACTAAAAAAAATACTTTCTAATTCAATGAAGCATAACAGCAGGCGGGAAACAGCTTTAATATCCCTTTTTCTCTATTCAATCAAGAGTAGTTGCATATTCTTTCTCTTTTCCGCGGAGTTACGTTCGTGAGGCGTCTCATTAACGCAATCCATAAAAATGAGAGCCGAGTTGCGCGCCCATCCCTCGCGTCCCGTCAGCGGCGCTCAAAAAACGCCCTACACTACGAAGTACGAATCACTCCGGTGATTAAAACCGACGATCTCACAAAAGTGCACATTTAAGACTATGTCTGCAATTTGGACAGGAGACCAAGGTGCAGTATTCCACTCGGTATAAGCCGCTCACGTCTGAAGCATGAAGCCACCAAACATTACCTATTCTAAAAAATTGACGGTCGTCCCTCAGTCTTAATTTTAAAAGTTGCATTTTTCTTTTTTTTTCTTTTATGCGTTCTGAAGGTTTGTCATTAAAGGTTGAGCGGAACGATAAGGTAAAACTTGAGACGTCTTAAGTTCAATATTCCAAATTAGGATTACGGACTCTCACCGCGAAATATTGTCCTTCCAGGTGATTTCGTTGGCAGCTACGGTGTGCGGCCTCCCCGACGGGGCGCCCCTGGACGCGTGCGTTAAAGGCAACCGGCCCAACCATAGCAAGATCCCGGCGCAACCCCCAAACACCAGTCCTTACCGTTTCGTGGCCTCAAGCAGCCGCTTCCAGCCAGGAGAAACGATCACAGGTCAGTGAGCTTACCAGGACAATTAGTCAGGAGGAGGGACTAAACAGCACGCCACACCGAGCCGGGCTGCCTTAACAGACAGACTGAATCTTGCATAGGATGCCCGCCCGCCCGAATCTCGCAATAGTTCAGTCCCCAAATTTAACTACGCACCTCCTTGCGGACATTTGCTTCGCTTTGCTGACTTGGCTCGTCGTCTTCTCGAGAAATGGAAACGTTCTTTGAATCTGTAACACTGAATTTTTTCTTCTCTGATAAACGGAGGGAGGTGTGCTAAACAAACAGCATATCCGTCAATTGAGAAATACCGAGATGTTTTCTGCAGCGATGGTAAAAGAAAACTTCAGCCAAAAATGAAGGTAAAATGGCATTGTTGTTAGTCGACAGAAATACGTCCACCTTTGCTTTAGAGCCTTGCTTCGTTTATGGAGCCATTCAACAGTATACTATTCGTCTTTACAACTCTGGTCGAAGATGTCCTCCAAAATCAACCATTCAAAGTTTTTTTTTATTTTTATTTTTGCGTGACACAAACAAAGGCGCCAGATAACGATGAAACCAGCGATTTTTACCTAAGCTAACACAAAGCGTATTAATTCAAGCAGCGGGACTTATTTGCTCTTCAGATGAATTTGTCCTCAAACGCATCCTGCGAGAGCAGTCGATTTTAAGGTGCAGTAGCTTTTTCTAGCTCCTTTAAGTGTGACCGCGCTTCACCCGTTCAACAACAATCGTGTATTACTCTAACTAACTGAACGCTCCTCTAATTGAGATTCATGCACGGATGTGGTTTAAGCATTTATTTTACGAAGTGAATATTCACACACCCATTTAAAATGTATTAGGTTTATTATTCCCACATTCCCATTTAAAATGTATTAGGTAGGTGTCCGTGCGTTCAAGTCACCTTTCATTTGAAATTCATTAGATTGGTCTCCGTGCGTTCAAGTCTCTCTTGTATTAACATAGGCGTGCGAATATAAGTAACCTTTTTTATATTAGGTGGTAAAGTTTGCAAGTTTAAAACAATAATCATAGCGCTACTCGGCGCCATTTATAAAAATATATTATGATAAAAAAATTAGGAACAGCTGGTCGAGCCGGTCTCATACGGTTTATTGGTTTCACACAGTATATTCAACATACAGTATATTGGATCTACCACTGCATGAAAATTAAGGTAGTACCACCGGTCAGTAACATGAAGTTGAACTTCAGTGCCTTAAAAATTCAGATTCGGGGAAGATTGGGTCGTCGACTTTATTTCAGAAAAAAAATCGGTTATTCCCAAATTTTAGAAGTGAATACGCTTGTTTAAAGTTTTTAAAATTGTTACATCGTTGATTTGACTCACTTTTGTACGTCGAATTGCCTATTTCTCAAGGTTTTCGGATTATCATCTGAATGAATTAGATGGTATTTTCCTCTCGCAACAAATGACGTGCATTCTGATTACACGGACTGGACACTTTTTAAAACAGACTGTATCTGTTTATCGGGGTTTGAGTGGTAGGCCTACCAACGCTTGTCGATGAGAGCACTTTTTCATGAGGGGTCATGTATGATACGCTTTCCTCAAATTCATTTTGTGAAAAAGTTAATTTAGTGACTCCCATTTTTTAATTTTTTTGGTTGACATCAATGCTCCTTGATCCGAAGATTATTTCACGTCAGTTCCATTTTCTGTCTACGGGACCGTACCCGCGAGGGCTACCTTAAAATTAATACATTTTTTGGAAAGCTGGACAATACTATGAAAGCTGGAGGCAACTCACCTGTAACTTAATATTAACCACAAATCTTCTACTTAACTTTTTTTTCGCCACGTTTAAAGGTGTAAAAAGACTGAAGGAGGTATGAGGTATTTATCTTGGCCATTGTTTACTTGGATTGTGAGGTATACCTAATTGTCAACACCAACAGGATCAAAGTTTTCCAACCGGTTCGTATAGAGGTTTCAGAACGTTCAACTTTTCACTTCTCGTGAAAATCACCTATTTCCCCCGGTGGATTACATTTGATTTGGAGGCGCTTTCTTTTTTTTGTTTATAGGTTTTCCCCCTAAATTTGACTTTTTAAAATCAGATTATGTGAAATGAGATTTAGCTTTTTAGACTGATCATTCGATTTTTACATTTTTTCATGCCTTTTATTCTAGGGTCAGAATGATACCCATTTAAATATTTTTTAAAATATAATTCATCATCGAAAAAAAAGAAAGCGAAATCAATGTTTCAAAGTGAATGTCGTCTAAAATGTCGATGCCAAATATTTATTTGCATCAAATGGAGTAGGCCTAACTGATTTTCAGCTCTGTTGAAACATGAAATCTGAGTTTGTGTAATGTCATCGAAGCAGTGAGGCCTGAGGGGGGCATTTTTATGAGTATGCAAGAAACGCAACCAGCTGCGGCGAGTCTGCTGTGATATATCCGTCGACTGGAATTATTTCCAACAACGAAAAAAATAATACAAGCTGCTGAACTGGTGTCCCGTGGGGATAACTGCAATATGGCGGCGGTCTGCCAACACCGATACTCATCCGGCGCTCGTTGCAGCACGTTATTGCCCGAAACTCGAACGGTGGAGCGCCACGAAACGCTATTCTGCTTTTAGGCCACCTGCTTAACTACCCTTTGCCTTCTATAACAAATTCTGCTTTATCTTTAGAGTACGTACCATCCCACATAGCAAAATGATATTTATAAGATGTCTAATAAATATCATATTTTAGATATCACAATGTCTAATAAATATCTACAAATGATATCTAATAAATATTCTTTTTGGCCAACTACCG
>Ga0058701_10003585_pt1 | contig 12343 bp, 11 predicted proteins | sample AgamicOrMae_FD_97039 | JGI IMG/M metagenome (GOLD analysis project Ga0058701, IMG submission 97039) | Agave microbial communities from Guanajuato, Mexico - Or.Ma.e | ecosystem: Host-associated > Plants > Phyllosphere > Phylloplane/Leaf | place: Guanajuato, Mexico | collected 2012-06-04
AGACAGGTTAATTTTCTGACAATTAAAAAAAAAAAAATGGTTAGAGAAGTACTAAAGGTTCATACATTCATGCAGAAGCATTAATCTGCTTAAACATTACAGCAAAATTGGAATTTGAAATACAAACCTTGGGAGCGTAGCTCCATTTACTTGGTGAGTAATAAATTTAGGCACATACTGGGGTAATTCAACACTAGTGGCAAGCCATTCTGTTGTTTGTTCTACAGTCCAATTATGCACCTGGAATAACAAAAAAATATTATCAGTTTGGCATTTTTAAAGTCTCCAGTTTTTGTTAATACTAGCACTTTTTAAGGTAATGATGATGAAGAGATAATTATATAAGGTGAATAAAGGTTGCACACAAACCTCAGATCTTATCCAAGCATCCCACAACTCTCTGACTGAGATATGCATATCATCATTTCGATGGAATGCCTTCTGCCTCCTCTCATCACCTCCCTCACACTTGAGTTCTTGTCGTAGAAACTGCAAAGACATTAAACCATTGCAAAGCTTTCCATAAATTTCATAGGCAGGAACCAAAATCAATTCACTTGACACATGTCTCAAACATATGTCACATTAAAATTAGCAAAGAAAACAACTGTTATTAGATAATATAAGCCAGAAACCGGGAAGAGGGAACCACCAAACAATCAATGGACAGCAGTGCTACCAGCAAACTCACCTCTGCAGACTCCACAGGGTCAACATCACCATTGGCATCATCATCCAGTTGTCGATGCACGGCACATATTGCCTCCAGACCAAGTTTGTCATTGTGAGCAATATCAGAACATGTAATGTCTTCTCTACGACCCTTACCCAATACTGTACATACAAAGCAGAGCAAAGTAGTCACTAAAGGTTAGTAAAGCCTGACATGGGTACTTTTCCATTAGTGACATCAGATGCACTCACAAACACTTAATCCAATAGACACAGACAGGTAAAGTGCCATTCTGTACTTGAATAACTGCAGAAGCTACATGGTGCCTGATTGAGAGGTTATAACGTTCGTAAGAATGACTACAGTTCCGAAACGCGACTTCAAGCATCCAAACTGGCACCATATCAAACCATAAAAATGAACTTAGTAGATGCAAATAAAGCTTCTCAAGATCAAAATACGGAGGTAACTCGCAGCAGAAGGTTACGTACGACAATTTGAATTGCTGCGAGTCCAACATGGTGGCTAAGATACTTTAGATGTCTTACCATATTCCGGATTTTGTGACAAATTATCAAACGGCACTGAACTTGAAGACCTCGTCGTAATAGGTACATGTCCTCCGCCGACAACTGCGTACGGGGCTGGTTTTGAAGGTTTGTCTATAAGCACTTGTCCACTGGCAATTTTGTCATTAACTTCACCACTACACCAACGAACCGTAAACAATAAATACAACAAAAGGAAATTGCACAGTATATAATTGCTTCGGGACATTTTTTGAAAATACATTCTACAAACACTATTCACAAGCTTAACTTAATTATGTGGCTCGACAAGGCCCACTGAGTTTCTTGTGCAGGTCATAACAGCCGAGGCAGGCAAAGCACAGGCACTGGGAAAGAGAGAGATCACAATGGTGGGGGACGGAGAGAGGGAGAGATGAAATGGGGGGGGGTATCGGGGTGGACGATCATAGTCGGTCATAGTCATACGCATTTTCTAGTCATCATTTTTTGAAAAGAAAGTACCGCTCGCTCAAGTACACTCTCGGAAAAATGCAAGTGAGACATTTTATACAACATTGGTAATCTTCAAGTGTCATTCACTAAAACACGCAGTGAAAGGGCCGAAAAGTACCACCTAAGTACTACTTACCACGACAGACCTCGCGCGTGCGGCAGCGGCGGCGGCGCGATCCCAACAATGCCAGACGGTCTTGTGTCAACCTTGACGCATCTGTCATAATCCGACGGCCGACATCCGACCCAATAAAACCAGGTTCATATATGCGAAAATCACCTCGAGAATACTACACCAGTTTTCAAAATTGTCAACGTACCGGTAGTGTTTTTTTGTTGTTTCTTTTTACATATTTATTTTAACTTTGTGCGCAATGTTTCGCCGTGCGGCTAATAAGTCGATGAGAGCGCTCATAAGAGGCCACTTGATTATGACGAACGTTCATCCTTCGCTCATTATAAAAAAAATTCACCCAATTAAGCTCTGAAAAAAAAAAGACGAAAAATCTCGTTTTGGTTTTTAAGTACTATTCTCTCGACAAACCCTGTACCGGTACTTCCTTGACTTTATGAGTTACCGGTATGCTCCTGAGACACATGTACGGTACCCACCCACACGCTTGAATCTGTTTTTATTTTTCGGAGGGATACATACTATATACTGTTTAAAAGCAAGGATTTACTGGAAGACGTACGGATAAGATTAATAAGCGTGTCTCCTAAAGAAAGCGAATGCGGAGAGAATTTTGAGAACTCAGCACAAAGATGCAATGGAAAGTTTTCCCACGCTCGACAAGTACGGTACCAGTACTCGAGGACGCGTCCTAATATGGGGCGATACTATGGTATTACCTCCTTGTGCTGCGGGGTTAACCCAGGTCGAGCCGTCCGCTAAACATTCGTGCGGATATCCATGCTTATATTTGTGAAATCGCGGATATCAGTGTCCAATTATCAGTGCCTCTGCGGATATTCGTACGATATCGAACAGATATCCTTTCCAAAAAAAGTAGCACGGACAAACCGATCCAGGAAGGCATTTCGTTTTGTTCTGAGTTGAGTTCAAAAAGAAACTCTACGAATAATTTAATGATCCCGAAATAAAGTGCCCAAATATTTTCTATTTTCCGGTAATGTCGAAAGCCGTTTCGTCGAAGCTGCGAGTCCTGAAACTTTAAAATTCCCTCCATTTCTGACTGATCAAACCTTTTCATCCACCAAAATGAAGATTCATCCTCTTACCTCCCAGAAATAACGGCTATGGCAAAAACGTGCGGTACAACGCAACACGTTCACTGCCATTGAGATCAGCGGATTGATATCCGTTCGTCCTCCGTAAGACGAAAACTGTATAGACAAGTTGGTGCGTTTGTAACCAATAGGCACTAGGTTTTATAACATGTTAATTTTATTAAACAATTCCTCATACATAGACCATACACTGGCACAAGAACAGTTGCACTGTGGTGAATGTCCTAATTTAGACCAAACAGAGTTTTTCCCTGTGAGCTACGGGTGCGAAGCGATTTCCCCTCAAGATCTCGAAAATCCCACTGACGATAAAAATACAATACTGACCACAGTAATACTGTTCATAGTGCAAAGTTCCGAGGTTTAAGGCATTTCATGAAAATATGAAGATATAATGTACCAGTATATATAATGATAATATGAAAATATGAAAATAGGATGAAAATATTTCATCCTAGTAATTTTCAAAACAGGAATTCGATGAAAAATCTAAATTAAGTAATAAGACTCCTGACACATGCCTTTAGGATTTCTCGTATAAAAAATGACTTCAAACAACTTATTCTGCATAGTAAATATGACCAGGTTTTGATGGCCGATAAACAAATTTATCACCACAGAGCAACTGCACTGATCAACTACACCATCACATTGTGCAAATCTATAGACAAAGCTACTCCAAACAATATTTCGTGTGGTATAGAATTACATTCATATCATAACATGAAACAAATATATCACTATTACATTTCAACTGTACACAATGATTATAAAAATATGAGTAACGTCTATAACTGTAACCAACTGTTACAATTATTTACAGTTGTGTGTACCGCTCGACGTGGGGCAAAGGTAACGAAGCCCTGCCTTTACACAGCACTTAAAATATTTTGTTTATTCATTCAGCACCCTAATACATTGACCATGGAGAATCATATGGAGACAGCACGGCATAAGCAGTTACTCTTCTAACACGCAAGATATTTATTTGTCATCTTGTACTATCCTGGAATGAGACCTATATATTTCCCCTCCTGTCTGAGTGGAAAGAAACAATGAAAAACAAGAGTTTCAAATTGCAGTCAGTATAAGGAGTATCAGTATTTCACCCTGCCAAGGATGCAACGATCGTGTTGATCTCGTTCTTTATAGTTAGCGTCAACAAATGGTCTTTCCTTGAGCACTAGGTAGACTGAGAGGAACACATCTAGATCTTTGACAGTGCATTTCTGGAACACACTCGGCTATTTGGGACCATAAGTAAAGACACTTTAATTGACACCGCGATGTTACTGAGATATTTCTGCCAAGAAAAGGGAATTAACTGAATCGAAAAAAGCGCCAACAAGAATTACAAGTCACTGGGAAGCGTCGCAAAATGACGGAAGAAAAGAACTCGAAGAATATAATATAAAAAAGGTAGTAGATGCGAAAAGAAACCGCACGTGATAGCTACCGCGTAAAATTACTTATCAAAGCTTTGATTACTCCAGTGAAGATTTAAAGTTGGAGATCACTAATATCATATGCACTAAGTTTCAATTTCCTCCGTCCGACCAAAGAGCGGGAAATTATGAAATAACTTAAAAACTTGGCTGCTGCAATCCAGCATCATACATACCCAAGAGAAAATAATTACACCCAAATTGGTTCATTCCACTTTTAAACAAGGCGGTTTTCAACTAACAAATATGCATATACGTGTTTTTATAATGTCCTTCTTAAACTAAATAACATAACGATACTACCCGAAAATAACTCGCGCACTGCATTCAAGAAAACTGCACAACAGAAAGGCCGAATAAAAAACTCGTCACATTTCTCAACAGTCATTACTTCACATTTTCTCCAAGTTAACTGTCAGACACAGTTATTACTAACTCATAACGAAATTTCGACCCCAAAAAATTGCTTTTCAAATATTATCTTGATCACAAGTTGAGTATTAAATTGCACTTTTTCGGTAAAAGTAATCCCAAGGAATTCTTGTTACCGCAATCACAATCATAGTTCTAAAAAGGCAAACGAATCCAACTTTCATACTTCTTTGATTAGTTTTCAGGAATTATAAATGTGAGTGAAAAAGTGAAGTCAAATGCGCAAAAGTGAACTAACACGAGATTCTGAGCACATAAAATACTTAAATAACCGCGAAATGAAACGGTATAAAAACTTTAAAGTTGTGCTAAGCTCTTCTTTCTTAGTACCCTCTCTATCGTTCAAACCGCGAAAACGACGAACTCCAGTGATAAAAAATTTAAAAAAAAAAATACTTCTTAATCGTTGTCAAGTTAGAGAAAAAATCGCGGTTGTCTGGACTGATTAAGACCTAAAAAATCCATCATTTATAAGCTGTTCTCAACAACTCCTTTTAGATCGTTTCTTCTTTGGCACAGAGGAAAATTTTCCCTTGCTATTTGGAAAGGAAACAGGCGATAAGGGGAAACAACTCATCAGGCTGACTTTGCTAATGGAGGAATGGATATGATGAGAAATTTACAGTTCGGAAGGCGCGACTAACTACCCGGAGGAGCAGCATATCTAGACCGGGAGTCCGGATCTCCGTCACAGATATATTTACCTGGAAACAAGAAATAAAATTGACAGACTGAGAAACTTCAGAAGAGCTGGAAAACCAGAAAGAGCTCAAAAAATGACGAAGAAAAGTCAGAAGCAGCACCTATGTACAATGAGCCGATCGCACGGAAATCGAGTTCAAAGTTGCCTGTCACGTCATAGAATCCGTAAATTTCGCCGAATCCCACGGATTCTATGACGTCACAGGCAACTTTGAACTCGATTTTCGGGCGAGCGGCTGATTGTATCTAGGTGCTGTTTTGGACTTTTCTTCGTCATTTTTTGAGCTCTTTCTAAGGGCTATCTCGATAAAAATTGGTCCAGTACCCCATTCACAAAGAAGCCACTTACCGGATACAAATCTTCGTTTGACGAGGGAGAGGCGGTATCCCGAACCAACAAGATCCAGTTCGATTCCCGATAACGTAGTGCCTTCACAATTAAATTGAGTTGCTATGGTGCCTTGCGAGCTCGGGCCGTTGCTCACTTCCAATCGAGCTTTCAAAGAACCCACACCGTGATTGTCGCTGTGTTGAGACAGTTCAGTGAACTTCCAAAGAACTCGATTGCTCTCCGCCACCCTGAGAAATCACAATGCATTATAGAAACTTGTCAGGTAGCCCATGCCAGGTAGCACCATGAAACGAGAGTAGGAAAACTGTCAAATCCCGAAACGAACCATAAGTTCACAAGTAAATATACACGATATGTGCACAAGCCTTGACTTCCTTCACTCACAACAACAGTAAGTTACGTGCGTACGGGGCGTGACCCCTTATGCGGTACTTACCACTGAGCGGAGGGCTTCGACTGCATGCTCGTAACGCCCCCATCCACTGGAACAGCTACTGTTACATTTAAGAGCGGCGAGGGTGATGCCATGGCATGGCTGTTATACTTGTAATCCACTTTTAGGTCAGTGTGACTTGACTCACACTTCCAGTAAGCCACTAATTGGAAGGGACAAGAGGCCGCACCGGCCTTAGCTCGAACCTAAAAAAGACGAACTCATATTAACAGGTGCGATAGATTAAACCGAACTTTTCAGTGGAAGTTAAGTTGCCCACAAACAAAAAACGAGATTATGATTCCTATAAAGATGTTTTACTCTTAAGGGACCGTGCACATAGTACGTACCCGGTTTAAGGCCACTTTTTGACCCCCACCCTGTAGCATGCGCACGATCCCTAACATTCTTTCTGCGTGAAATGCACTTTTGCCTGAAAGGCCACCGCGGTTAGAGAATTGCAGTGTAATGTGTGTTTACCTGGTACTTGAGAATATCCACGTTGAAATACGAAGCACTCGGGTTTTGTTCCGCTTGCCGGCGTAATAAGCCCGTTAACGCCCCCATGTTAAATTCGAACAACATACTATCTCCATTGTTTTGGGTGTTGTCACTGAAACAGAGGAAGGATTGGATTAATCCAGTGCCTTGTTCCGTTTCGTTGTCAAAGTCGATTTTGAGTTTCTCAGGCGGGAACATCCCAAAGAGCCAAACTACACACCAATCCAGAGAGGCGTGAGAAACGCGACTATTCATTCTTGTGTCATTTTTTATTCATCGTTAGAACATTTCAAAAATCAGAGGCCAAACTTTGAAAATACAGAGTGGCCATTCACCCGCCAACCTGAAAGTGTGCAATCAATATTGGGACGTTCCTAAGACCTCGTTCTACTCGGCTTGGCGACAAAGGTGGAACAGAAAGGTGGAAAATTCTTTGTTTCAAATTTAGTGTGTGCGCCCGCCAGTGGTTGGGCTAATACCCTTACCCTTAATATTTTACCTAATTGTCGTGTTTAATAGGGAGAGGTTGTTCATTTTGTTTGATATTAGCGTGAACGACTAAACCGATGGCCACAAGTATTAACCGACAAGTTGCGAGTCGCGGTTTTCAAGTTGCGCTTCGCAAAACGGCCTTCTTTTGTCGCTGCAAATATGTACATATTCGGCCAATTCGCGTTTTAATTGGTGGTAGACTTCGTCTATAGTTTCAAAATTTAAGTTCAAATTTCGAAAATTTAAGTCAGAAAAAAGCCTTTGAAGTATCTTAATGTTGTTCCAGGCAGTCCGAACTTCCGCTTTGACTGAAAAATAGTCAGAAACCGACTGTGAACTTACATGTTGACAATCTGCTTGTTAGGCAATATAGTTTCAAGGCGCTGCGTTTTACGGATGCGGAAAGTGAGCTGAGCTGGACTAGGGTTTGTCGTGAGGACGGCGACGATGCCGGCCGGGAAGGAGACCATCATGTCCCCGGACAGCTTCACCTGGCACCTCGTCTCGTCCGTCCCCCGGAAGTAGCAGTGGACAATCTCGTGGAAGGCGACGGCCAAGGGGATGGTGTCCGTCATGCCGATGGTGAGCGGCGACGGCCCTCGGGAGGCGCCCACGGGGACGCCGGCGGCGCGGAACTCCAGGCTGGCGGCGCTGTCCGCGCGGGACATGGACAGCGTGCTGGGCCCCGGACTGACGCGGCCGCGGCTCGCAATGGGATCGCTCCGACGGGAAGGGGGCCGCGGGATGGAGATCCAGCTGGCTCCGCCGGGGCCCGGCGTGCTGCTCTGGCGCTGCTTCGGCGGCAAAGCTGGCTGACTTTCGACGTCGCCGACGAACTCGCCGACATCTGAAATCGGATAATCGTGCTAAAACCAGGAGAGTTAACTGAAAATTCGCGTATTTTCCACCTCCTGTGTGCTATTCTATGTTTGCACGATCTCCCCTCTCTCCTCCAAAGACCGTTTTCTCGCTCGCTCAGGTCCACCATTTGTAATCCGGGGCATCCCCATCCAATGAGAACGCTCCGGATTACAAATGGCGGACCTGAGCGAGCGAAATAACGGAGTTTGGGGGAGGGAGTGGGGAGATCGTGCAAACATAGAATTGTAGACAGACAGTGTATTATCGTAGACACCGTGCAACCACCTGGACATCGGTGCGTTGCGGTTGCCTACCTTCGCTCGGAATTAGACAGATGATTGGCTTATGCCTAGCTAAGGTAGTCAACCGCAACGCACCGATGTCTCGGTGGTTGCAGGAGGGACGTTTTTTTCTGTCTATGATGGTACAGCTTCCGTCGCAAAGTTGCACTGGGCGAGGCTGTGTAGCCTCATAGCATTGAACCAGAGGCGATAAAATCGTATGATATAAGGATTTACCTGGGTACCGTGGCGACGCCGAGGGTGAGGCACTGGCTAAAGGTGGACTAGTTAGAGGGGCGTAAGGGTGGTTGCCCGTCGGCGTCGAGGCGGCGGAGGTGGTTGGTGACTGGAACAGACTGAGGCCCAGGAGATCGCTGCTCGCTTTGCTGGAAACAGCCAAATACTCGAAACGATACATTCTTCGATTCTCTCTTGAAAATAGTTCTCACATATTTATTTGAACCGAAGGAATTAGTCAAAGTTATCATTAGCTTGGACGAGGGGGCGGCATGACGACGAACGACGCGGAGACTTTCTTTAACAGTTTAATAGACACCACCGAGTAATACAATACTGAAAGAACATCTGGACGAACCGTCATATTTATAAGAAGTCACAGCCTTGTAGATTGTACCAATCATGGACTAATAAAGCAAGACACTAGATTAACCATTGACAGTTATAATGTAAAGAGATACATTAAGAAAATATTAATTTCCTTAAAAATTGGTGAAAGGTATTTCTGAACTGGTAAAACGTTTAATGAAGGCTGTATTTTTATTTATTTTTTAACTTTAAAAGTAGGAAGTGACTATTTACACGCCGCCCCATCTAAAATACATTAGATTCGTTTCCGTGCGTTCAATTCGCCTTTGTATCAACATAGGCATGCGAATAGAACTAACCTTAAAAGTATGACTGAAGTCTTCAGTCGTAAGACGAAATCGAGACAAAAATCTGTTCTGAAGACAAATTAATATTTTCGTCGAAGAAAACTTATTTTTCGGACAGGCTGAACAGGCCGAACAGGGTCCAACAGGGTCGAACAGGCTACTGGGATGAAATGGTTCAACTTACCCTAATTGTTGTGACACAGACTGTGAACGTTTCATGTGATTATCTGTTTCAGCGGCTGATCCCCGACGACCCTGTAAAACCAAACTTTCATATCACAATGCATTTCGTTGCTAGACGAAGAACTTCGGAAGGAAACCACCAAGAGACAAGCTAACTAGAAACAAGAATGTTAGGTTAGGTTAGGGCGGGAAACTTACCACTGTGGTGCCGATCGGCGAAAGGGATAAGTTTTCAACCGTAGCGCGCAGTTCATCGACACTCGCACTCATTGGCGCTGATCCGTTGCTCAGGGGTTTGATCTCGACGTGAATTTTACGCTCTCGTTCATCCTCTGAAGACAAAGCAGTTAGACACCTTTTAATTTATACACACATTGTATCATGAAAACACTTCAGTTTTAAAGGTTGCAATTTCCGTCTTCGATCATCACCAAGTCGAGCGGAAGGAGGCATATGGCCCCTAATCTAACCTAGGTTAACCTTACCTAGCGGTCACCAAGCCTGATGCCGCTTACTTGCAACGGTTCTGTAATTTTCTCACCTGAATCCGTATCTGAGCTCGAATAAAACGAAGCCTTGTCATTGTCCCACGTATCACTCTTCGGCCGGACATTGTAGCCTTCATCATCCACTTCCGGTGTGGGCGTTCCCGACTTCTCTTCCCTGAAATTTAGAAAATTCAGTTGATTGCCTCGTTTTTTTTTTTGGGGGGGGGGAAGGGCTAAAGAAAGCTTACCCATCGGATTTCTGGCTTGTGTTGTCAGTGCTCCCATCTTTCTTCTTCTTGGCCTTTTTATCTTTTCTCCTTCTGCTCCTCAAAAACCCTGCAAAGTATGAAAAATCTGTCAAACAAAAGAACTCTAATACCTGGCGTTACCATATTGATCAATGTCTAGACTTCAATGCGAATTATCCATCTTAAGGAGGATCCTAAAAAGCTTACTTTGCATGGACAAAATTTATCTCGTAAATGCACGAAATTCGATTTTTTTTGCTAGAACTGGCTCTTAATCATGGCTATTTTCAAAAACACAAAAGATTTTTCAATACACGCTTCACTACTTTTCTACTAAGACACAAAAAGCCGATTGCAAGCACAAGTTAACACAGATTGTTATTCACTACAAATGCACAATCTTATTAATTATGACTTTCTAATACCAAATGAAGACTCCGAAAATAATCAAAATAATTTCCAGTATAACTGCATTCTAAATCGCAAAAAAATCTAAAATTTCTTTCTTTCACTGTGCACATTTCATTAACAGTAAGTATAGCTATTTCCTAGACCACGAACAGAAACATATGCAAATTATAGTTACAGAAAAATAAATAAATCATCACACCAAAATCGCACAAAGAAATACCTATGAAATTAATAAACCTTCACCGCAGAGGCTAAAAAGACTTTTCACTAGATACTACTTGGAGGCCTCGTAACTTGAAAGCAAAACCAAGCTAAAACTCATCCAAAAATGTAAAACTTTAAATCTGCATGAAATTATTTCAGACCAGGAAATTCGGCATAGGGTTCCCATCTACAGTTAACCACTCCTAAATAAAGAAAAAGGGAAAGAAGAAATTCATTCAAAGGACCAAAATTTATGCAAAGCACACATATAATCGCGTTCCAACCAAAAAGGAAACTTAGGAAACTAAACGTGTTAAAAAAAAAAGGATTTGCTTTATGAGAAAAATCAGAACGACCAATAATTTGAGAATGCAATGAGATAGAACGTTCATGAAAAAAGAGTTAACGCTATTCATGAGAGTAGAGAAAAAAAAATGAAAATTCAATTGATGAACGTAAATTTTTAAAAAATTTGGTCACTCTGAGTGCAAATTTGGTGACAATCACATCTTTATCATTGATGGAGGAGTACCGGTGATCTTGAGATGCAAAATCTTTCCGAAACAGAGTTTCAGAATTTCGTGAGGATACCGCTCCATCAGCGATATTCGAGACATTATTAAACATAAATGGCTAATACCAAGATGAAAAAGCTCCAAATATACTTTCTATTATGATAATAAATGGACAGAATTTACGATAAAAAAAGTCAAAAATCATTTGAGAAGGTAACTTGCGAATTCCCTTAACCTTAGTTTTCTACCTTCTTTGACAAGTACTCACTAATACTACCACACATTCTTGATTTGCTTTTTCATACATAAATCTTCTTTTTAATCTTATGTGAAGAGAGTTTTAAGCTTAAAGTACCTCGAGCTCCCCTTTTATCACATATCAATAGCTTATTTATTTACGAATTATTTTAAATATAAAAGCCACTAATGTAAACGATGAGGGAGACGAGAACGGAAATACGGCAAACAGAGTGATCATTTGCATTCCTTCGCGGTACGACCGGGAATCGACTACGGAAACTGGTTTAATAAAAGCCCGTATTCGAGGGTGCCGACACGCCAAAATCCCCGCACGTTCGTGAGCTGATTTTGAGAGTGTCTACAGACAAAAGAATGCATGAGACTCTTTAGTCTCATGGTGAATAAGTGGCGAAACGTGTTGGGACAGTCTCCCCACACAAGATATATGTTTAGAAGGTTAAGTTCGACGTATCCCTTTGGATTAGTCAGGTCTTTTGCTCTAAAAATTTCCCAAAGCTAAAAATATCCTACTAAAAGTACTGCACAAGTTAACATTTTGTAATTTTCAAACACCAGTGAGCACTTGCAAGTATTGAGAATTGTTCAACTTCTCTCAAATTAAAAATCAACAAACTTCATTCTTAAATTTTTGAAATCGATTTGTGACCATTTAAATGCGTGTAGTAAAAGATTCAAAATTAGCTGTACAAAAAAAA
>Ga0058701_10003586_pt1 | contig 12337 bp, 9 predicted proteins | sample AgamicOrMae_FD_97039 | JGI IMG/M metagenome (GOLD analysis project Ga0058701, IMG submission 97039) | Agave microbial communities from Guanajuato, Mexico - Or.Ma.e | ecosystem: Host-associated > Plants > Phyllosphere > Phylloplane/Leaf | place: Guanajuato, Mexico | collected 2012-06-04
CGCCGCTCTGGGTCGACTTCGCGCGCGGCAGAAGAGCCCAGGACCTGGTCGACGGACTTCTGCGCCGGCAAAACGAGTAAGTTGCTGTCATAAAAATCTCCCGCGATATTGCTGAAAGATTTACAGGAGGATTTAAGTTTGCTCTCCACCGATCCATCACAGCCAAACGCGGATTCCGTGGCCTCGTTTTACCGCGCCGTGTCGTGCCGCATCTTTCCAGCAAGTTCACTTGTTGCTTTTGCTTTATCCAGCCGGAGAGCGCCTCAAATGACTCTTTAATTGTGGCGTGCCTCTTTTTGTTCTGAGACTCACAGTCAGTAGGCATTTTCTATTGGCGAGTATTGGAAGGTCTGCATCAGCGTGCATCCAGTCTTTTAGCTCCTCATTTTATTCATTTTTTTATTATTTTGTTAGCGGTATTAATGACTTGTCGATATCTTACATTGTATCGGATAAGTATATTTCATATCGAGCAGCCTTTGTTTATAATTCCCGACAGGCGACTTAAGGTAGCCCATAGTCAAGTAAATGTGGGCCCCTTTGATAATGTCTATGGAAGGTAGCCACGATTATTTTTATTGTGACTGTAAAGAACCCTGGGGACGTTCATAACCTCCAAGTTAACTGCCGAATGTTTACCTCCTGGCTTGCTTTTTGTTTGCGCCGTATGTCTCAAAATCAAGCCTTGACACGAGGACAGGAAGAAAACACTTTATCAGATGGGGCATAACAGCGTATGGGGCTGAACTCTCCCCCCTCGCCCGAGTTTTGTCCGATTTTAACCAGAGCTGGAATATTGATAATAGGTCGGGCTTCGATCAAAGTCGGGAATTTAGCTTTAAAGTCACCCCCCCCCAAAAAAAAAGACCACGTAGTTTGTTTACCGAGAAATCAGAAGGATTTTTTTCATTAAAAGTACGCAATTTTAAGCTTTGGGAAATGCACAAATTATTAAATTTCAGGTTTCCAGAGAGGTGATGTTTTTTAAATTGTGACAATTCCGAACTGGAAAGATCCTCTAAAATATATTTTTTTGTTTCCGAACGGCATCGCTGGGCGGTAGTGGGTTTGGGTACAACCCAAGAAGTTGTGCCCCACACTGTCTTGTTTTCCCCTTTTACTAGGGTGGGTTGTACACGACGAGGCGATTCAAGGGGCCGGGGGCGGCGTCGGGCGGCCTGGGCGCCCAAGGAAGGGCATAACACCGGCGATATTTTCATGGTGTTATGCGTTGGCGCGTCGCTCGCTCGCCCAGACAAGTGCTTTCCTTCCTTTCGCTTCAAAAATACTGTGCATCACTATGAAAACGGCGCGAGGCACTTGTGGGACAATGGCGCCTGTGCGCCCATCGGGACACTTCACGCTTCGTCAGCGGCTCGTATCATTTCACATCCTCTCAAGAGTGGAGAGCCGTGAGATAGTCAGAGAGCGACGCAAAAGATATCTTATGGCGGATTTAGGGGACAAAGGAGTCCACCCTGCCCCCTTCGGAGGAAGAAAAAGGGCAAAGAAGTGAAAGGGGATGAAGAGGAAGGAGGGGAAAATGAAGGGAGAATAGAGAGGAAGAGGACACAACAATTGCCTTATGTTGATGACGTGAAATAATTTTGGTTAGTTCTATTCGCACGCGTATGTTAACCCACTACCAGCGATGCCGTTCGGAAACAGGAACATTTATTTAAGAGGATCTTTTTAGTTCAGTATTGTCAAAATTAAAAGAAATATGGATCCTCTGGAAACCTGGAATTTAATCATTCAGGCATGTTCAAAAGCTTAAAATTGCGTAGTTTAATGGGGGAAATCCTTCGAATTTCTTTTAAGATTTTCACACCATATACTTTGGGCTGTTATGGGTTAATACAAGGGAAACTTGAACGCCCGGAAACCAACTTAATACACTGAACTGTTCCATTGCAAATTATAACTTACTGTACTTATTGCTGATGTAATACAGTACTACATCCTTCCCAGTAAACCTGAGTGTTTCTGACAAGGGGAGTACCATCACTGTCCGCCCCCGATTTCCTGAAAACTTTCCGAACTTTAAGATAGCGGTATGGAAAGCCCAAAACTTGCAGCCGGAATTCATTTTTACTACCTTAAAAATGGCGTTAAAAATGTAACAAGGAATTTTTTCGATGTAATTTAAAACCAATGATTGTTCGTTGTAGAACAGCCTAAAGTAGCGCCGTGAGGCTCAGAGATTGCGATATTTCCAACCGTTTTCAAGATATTGCACTTTTTGTGTCTTTCCAATTCAATTTTGAACGCTTTTTCAAGATAGTAATAATGATTTGGCAGCAAGTGTGGTGTTTGGGTATCTTCCTTACGCTATCCTAAGTTCTGTAAGTTTCAAGAATATCGGAGTCGGGAAGTTAGGGTACTTACCTTGGAAGTTGTAAAGGTAAACCGTCTTGCTGTTTTGAAAACACGGAACAAAAACAGTATCAACCGCAGGAGACAAGAAAAACTTATTTATGCGACGTTTCCTTCAGGCAATGTCAGGCGTGATAATCCAACTACAAGTGCAATCAGCAGCAAGCATTTCTCAACGGGAAACGCCGCGCCGATCTGGACGGGAAAAGTATGGACTTTTGACTACCGATCCGTATAACAGTCAAAATCAGAATCCTCGTGTGAGGGCCATTCGATTTGTGAGGGTGACTCAACTTTTGATCGCCTCTGTACAACACAAAGCGTCATTCCTAATCGGAACTTCCCGTGATTACCAACGAAACCACTGTGCAACAGTTTGAAAGGCGTCATATTTTTTTGGATTCCATCCTTCCACCAATTTGTATCTCTCGCTGACCACAGCTCCATTCAAGAGTGCGAGGCATTGTCCGGTCCGGCATACACGTTGGACGATTTAGCCGAAACGAATCGAATCGGCTTCCCAACAGGAGGAGCCGCTCTTTGGCCAACCACCTTCGGCAATGGCGTCGTCGGCGCCAGCTGGAATATTCCACCTTTGTGTTCCATCTTTTATGGTTTATCCGTGCTGAGCGAGCCACATGTGCCCTAGCTAACTTAACCTTGGTCAACCTAAAATTAACTGATGCTAGGTGAACATAACCTAACTTACATACCCATGGTTAACCGAACCTTAATTAACGTAGAAACCTCACTTAAGCTAGGTGAACCTTACTTTACCAAGGGGAACCTAACCTAACTCAACCCAGGTGAGCTTAACCTTACCTGGGTGAACCTGACCTAACTTAACCTAAGTGAACCTAACCTAACTTAAACAAGGGGAACCTAACCCTCTTAACCAATTTAACCTGGGTGAACCTAACCTGTTGGTCGCCAAACTTATGGTGTCACCTCTTGGCAGAAGTAACTGCTATTGTACAGTACTTAAATCCCTTTAAGTCGCTGCAGAGTTGGCGAGTGGAGTGATAGCGAAGTAGGGACTAGGCAAGTGACCAATCATAGGGTATGTTAACCGGCCGTTGTATGTTGTTCATCCTTGGATGTTTATGAAAAAATTCCTCGACGTTATAGCATAGGAGGTATAAAATTGCCCTTTTGTGACTCTGCGTGTCTATTGACCCGACTGCCCCATTTAAAATGTATTAGGTTGGGTTCCGTGTGTTCGAGTCACCATTTAAAATGCATTACGTTACGTGCGTTCAAGTCTTTATTAAATCATGTCTGCGTTAATAGCAACTCCCTTTGAAATTTACAGTGAGAGATCGGCCTATTGTGACACTCAACACCCAATCGCGTTTGTAAGAGAGAAATCCTTTTTGTTTGTTGCAGGGAAGTTTGCCGATCGTGTCAATGCGGGTACCAGGTGCCGTCGTTTCCGCTGCACCAGCTCGACGTGGCGGCGTCCCCCAAGTCGCAGGCGTCCTCCAGGACGCCGCCGCCGCTGCTCGCCCTGACGTCGGCGTCCACCCCCTCTCCCCCCTCCCCCCCACTCCCGCCGGCGCCTCCCCCCGCCCCCGTCCCTGCCCCGGGAGACCCGCAGCGCTTATGTCACTCCGACGATGACTCAGGATGTGCTCTGGAAGAGTACACTTGGGTTCCACCGGGTCTCCGACCCGACCAGGTACGCCTCTTTTTTCTCATCAGGGAGGCTCAGGCTTTTAAGGAGACTTTGATGAATAAACATTTTGTCAGTTGTTTTATCCCATGTCGAGGAATCCATTTGGATTACACATGGACATTATAGCTTTTATTGGTGTCTATATGGATGTCCATAATGGATATCCATCTTATTCTCCAGAGGATGAACATGCATGAGTAACCATTATAATATCCGTCTTGTAATTATGGATATCCATATTTATACGGATATCCAATTATCCTTAAAACAGACTATATCCATTTAAACGTGCCCCAATCTGAATGTGTCTGGATCCGTAGATTGAAGCATTGTATTCGACATGCTGGCGGCTTCTCTCTCTTTTCATAATCACCTATAGTTTGGCTTTTCTTTCAGAAAACGAGACTTTATGTGCTCTCATTAGACTGGGACAAAATCAAATATTTTCCTTTTTTTTAAAAAGCTAACTTTTCTCAAGAGCTACCGTGGGATCTTCCTGGCTGAACGCCTAGGTTTTAACCCTGAGCTTTAAAGTTTATTTTTTATGTTGCTCTGTGTTTGTGAAAACGGAACAGCGTAGTTTGCTAATCACCTTGTTTAACTTTCCAAAGGTTATACTTCTGGTAAACTTTCAGTCACAGGTCATCCTGGCTTCGTCCATTAGTTGAAAACGTTTTATTTCTCGTAGTTGAAGAAAAATTACGTGGCTAAGAGCGCTCTTTGCGAGTACCTGTCCGCGGGTTTATTGCTACAGACGTCGTGTGATTACGGACGGCTCGGTTCAAAACCAGAATCCATTCAGTACTGATTCCAAATTGACAATTACATGGGTGCAACATCTGCATGATATACCTCATGAACTGCAGTCTCAGCGTGGTATACATTGTAACCCCGAAAGGTCGAATTTTCCGGTTCTCGTGTTCGACTTTTCGTCGCGGGGAGTACGTCAAAAGGCACCTAACCTTACTTGACCTAGGTTCCAAACCTAATGGTTGCTCAGCTTGATGCCGTTTACTTAATAGCTACAGAGAAGTAAGCGGTATCAGGTTTAACGACAGCCGAGCGTAGCGGTAGTGCGGGGACTTCAGGCACGTGACCCAATCTAACCTAGGTTGACCTAACCTACGCGGTTGTGACGCTGATTCTCATAACAAAATGTAAGATTAAATCAGTGCAGAACACAAGAGGCAGAGAATGAGAAATAAACCGTACATCCGGACGCCTTGAGAAATGATATGGCGTCTCCAACGCATTTAACAAGTTTGGCGCAAGTCGTTGTGAGCAATCAAGACCACAGACAGCTTACGAACTTGAAAAATGTCCCGGCGTTAAAGTCCCCATTCATCAGAGAGTAGCATTGCCACATTTGAATCTTGCGATGGAAGAAATATAAATAGGAAAAGAAAGAGAAAGGAAATTACAGGTCTGAACTCTGAAATGAACCCGCGTGTTTTCGATACGTGATCGATAGTCGATTGTTAACCGCGACCAGGAATGGAAGTCGGCCAACTTTTTTGAAATTATTGTTATTGCTTGTATGTTGGCAATACCGTTGCAAATCCTTGCGGTCTTTGAGGCTCTGTTCGTAACTATTGATTAGATTTTTTAAAATTACAACCGACTCATAACGTTTAATCCTTTGCTGAGGCCTTGAAACTTCGGGGGGGACTGACAATGAGGCTCATAATGCATCTCAAGGTACTTTCGAGCTATTAAGGTGGGTGAACCAGGCTGATGGGGTAGTAATCAGGATGATGTCTCATTAGAGCAGAAAAGAAATTAAGGCAAGTAAAGTTGGATTTTCCCCCCAAAAATCAAAAACATCTTTCGTTTAAGATATTTTTTTGTAGCTGCCGTCAAATTATTAGAAAAGTTGTTCATTAAAAGGATACATAGGTACTTAACCGACAGGAAAAGAAATGTTTTAGGTTGCTTTGCTGATGGTTTTGTTGATCTATTTACTATTTTGTTGATCTGTCTAATTTTTCCTTACAGAAAAGCCCGCCCTATGCTCAGCAGAAAAGTATAAGGTCTCCTTGATTTTGGGTATCTTAAAAAAAAAAATTAAAAAAAATGTATCCGGCCGGTGAAAAAATGCCGTTTCAAAAATGTCATTTTACAAAATTTCGAGTCTAAAAGTTTAGCGTATTTATTCAGTTTGTTAAGTTTTTCTCTCCTTTATTTTTGGTATTTTTAAGAAGAAAATATGTTAACACAATCCAACCTAAACAAAAAAAGAAAAAGTCTTAGCTTTAAAAATGCCCTTTTGACAAAACGTCCTGCCCCTCCCCCCCCAAAAAGAACTGCTTTCCTATTTAGTCCAACTTTGTCAAGCATTTACAAATGGAGGTGCCTTGACCCGACTGCCCCATTTAAAATGTATTAGGTTGGGTTCCGGGCGTTCAAGTCACCTCCCACTTAAAATGCATTAGGTTGGGTTCCGTGCATTGAAGTCTCCCTATATTAATGCATGTCGGGTCAATAGCAACACCCTTAACAAATAGTTTAAAAGTAAGCTTATTCGTTTTGGTTGTGTCGTTCAGGTGCATGTGTACTTCTCTTGGCTGCCGGAGGAGCAGGTCCCGTACGCCGGCTCGGCCGGGGAGCGGTACCGCGTCCGCCAGCTGCTGCACCAGCTGCCCCCGCACGACAACGAGCCGCGCTACTGCCGCTCCCTCGACGACGACGAGCGCCGCCGCCTGCGCCTCTTCTCGGCGCAGCGGAAGCGCGACGCCCTGGGCCGCGGCGCCGCGAGGCAGCTCCCCGCCGGGCCCGCAGCGCGACAGCCGCTCCACTGCCGCGGGGTGAGTTGACGCAACACGAGCAACAAACCTACTTCGGCCGATATCGGCTTCGAAAAACGCTCGAGTCAGTGAACATAAGGTGCTCTAATAGCTTAACGTTAAGCTGACTAACCTAAGCACTTAATACAGAGCGATCCATTATCTCTGAATGATTTTTTTTATAGACAATATATTAAAATCCCAACATAGGGTACATTTCATGAGAATGTATGCAGTACATTGCGTGTGGAATATTGTACCGTATACTGCTTTTGTTGGGCGCTGGTAGATTCAGCGAGTGTTTTACTTTGGTATGGTGTCCATAAACATTCTCACACAGTATGCAACACTGCCGTTCTTTTGCACGACCTCTGTGTCTACTCTCCACTTCCCGTAAACGAACTGCCGAATGTAAGGAGTGTAAAGCAAATGCGGAGGAACGGTGAGGTTGGTCACCCGGTACACACCCTGCAAAAATGATTTCTTTCAGAATATCCAGAATCCATAAATAACACTGCGGAATTGGAAGGTGGACATTTCTCTCCCTCATAATCCTCCAATCCCTCAATTTATTAATTAATTATGGACTACAACTAAGTACGTTGAGTTCGCTGAGCTTGGGGAAGGTTAGCAATCGTTCCTTTTGCCGTCTGCCTCGCGTCACTAGCGCTCCGCGCGGCTGTCGCCAGCCTTCTTGCCGCTTACTCTGCGTTGGTAGTTACCGACTTCGATAAGTAGGCTAATGTAAATAAGTATCGTAATTAGCGGCCGCTAGGCTAACCAACGTAAAGTTATGTGCCTTGCGAGTTGCTCCGCTTTGAGAGCCTCACAAGGAGAAAGAGAGGCGTCAACTGCCACGTGACCCTTGCATCCCACCAATCAGCGCACAGCGCGGGAAAAAGAAGTCGCCCCTCGTGAGGCTCTTCGGTTGGTGAGGAACGGTGGGATACAAGAGATGGGAAATGCGACCTTTCAAATTTCCTGCGTAGGGTACTATCATTTAAAAAGGTATCGCCCATTCTGGTCAAATAACAAAGGGGTGGTCACCGTGATGCCCCATAAACCGGAGCCTTCCTGTGCGACCACCACCGGACATTTTTTCACCTTTTGGACTGATAAGACGCGCTCTTTCAGCGTAGCTACTCTTTTGAATTTTAGTCTTACCGGGAGGAAGGGACATTCGAGGAATTCTCCCGCCATCCGTTTAAGTTGATAGGTGATGAGAGGTAAGAAATGTTGATATGCTTCTTTGCAGGGTTTTTTTAGGGTTATGATGTGGGCATTTTCTTTCCAGCCGCCATTGTTACTCCAACCGGCAAAATTACACCTTAGCTGCAAGAACCACACACGCAAAAAGAAGCTTCGAATATCATTTTCGACAAAGTTTTATTTCTTACCGTCAGTGTGTCATCTGCTGCCACAGGCATGGATAAATTTATATCGTATCGCTCGATTTGATGGTAACCTCGATATGTTCTGTATTGGACTATGAACGATTCTTGCTTGTAATTGGGGCATCGCTCAAACTTCCTTATAACCACGACAAACGGACCCTAACGTGTTCAAAGTCTTGCATTAGATTGTTCACGATGCACTGCAGTGCTATGCTAACACGCCTACCGATTTTCTTAACATTCGATTTAATATTCATGGGAACAGAAAAATATTCTAATAGGACATAGCGATGTCATATTACAGTAACAATAGATGTTGTTTTCGTACGGTAGTTTTAAAGCATGCATCTGCTCAAGCTTTAAAAAAATCTCAATATTTTCGTCACATTGTTCTTGTTGTATTTTCCCATCAAAAAGAAAAAGAATATAATTTTAAGCAATTATCCATTATTTGTTTGGTAAGATTAATTTGACGCTCTTATAATGCGTTTACATTAAGACTTTCGAATTCAAAACAGAAATAACGTCTTGAACTATTATTGCCCCTTGAAGCTTGCAGGATATTTTCCTTAACTTTCAACCACCCAAAACTTTTGAGAATAAATATTTAGTCTGATGTAGTTTCCAATAAAGTAATCGGAGCGTTATGTTTTGGAGCAGATTTGGATGGAAACAGTTGGTGTTTGAAGTAGAATATTTTACCGCGTAGGAATGGAACCATTTTGGTTCGCCGTCTGGCAGAGTTGCCAATACGCAGACCCCGAGGAGCAGAGCCCTGAGAGCTGTCATGCCTTGGCTTTCCGAGGACTTCGGCAATACTGTACCATGTTGCAAAATTTTACCGCACGAATACATTATCTTGCTCCATGCAGACTTCCGCTATTTAACTGCAACTTGAATGCGGAAACGATGCGTGTCAGGCTGCACAATAGAGCTATTGACGTTCGCAGGAAAAATCAGCTCGTCTTTTACGTAGATGAACAAAGAAAAAAAATGTCGTACATAGGTGCAGTATATTTTCATAGGGAAAACTACAAAAAGAAAGCACAATAGTTTTTTTGTCCAAAAACAAAATCGTTATCTAAAACGTGTTTGCAGTATAAGGAAGCTGAACCTGTGGATGCTTGTGCAAATTTGCTGACGTTTTCAGTGCATGTAATGGAGGTGGTTTTGTTGCAGTGCAAAGAAGCTCTGAGCGGCGGCGACGTGGCTGTGTTCGCGTCCCGGCTGGGTCCCCACGCGGCCTGGCACCCCGCCTGCTTTACTTGCTGCGTGTGTCGACACTTGCTCGTCGACCTCATCTATTTCCACCGCGACGGAAGGCTCTATTGTGGCCGCCATCACGCCGAAACGCTCAAGCCGAGGTGCGCCGCCTGCGATGAGGTGAGCTCACAACCTGGGTGGATACCATCCATGGAACCATCCATTCATTCCATGCAGCCGTGCCTTTGCCGCGGCCTGACTTCCCATATCTCTTTCTTCTTTCAAATGATAGGAAACTTTAAACATAACTTGGGAACTAAAAGAGGTACAAAAAAGGAGCACCAAATGAATTCGATAGATATTTGCTCGATCGACTTGATAGGATACTTTTTTGTCGTATCTCGTTTCGTTTTCAAGTAAGAGAGATGTGAAACATATCAGAGGGAGCACCTTTGATACTGATAGTACTCCCCCTAAGGTAACGTCTCAGCGCACAAGTTGAAGCGGACGATGTATATTCCGTCCACAGATTACCGTATGGTTTGGTCGTCAGTCTCAAAGAGCACATTCTCCTACAGAACAAAATTAATAATATTGCTGCAGACACTTCAACACTCATCAACGAAAACATTACCAGCTCATTTAAGAAACTTAAGATTAGGACTTAATTTGGCGTAGATTTGACCATTAAACGAGCAGGCCTTTCGAATCATCTGCCGCAAACATCATTAAGGCCCCTTCTCGCTCGGATGCTGAGTCATCGTTGGTATAATTCACACCTGTTGGTGGGCGGGGCGCAGATAATCCTGGCGGACGAGTGCACGGAAGCCGAGGGCCGCGCCTGGCACCTGAAGCACTTCGCGTGCGCCGAATGCGCGGCCCAGCTGGGCGGCCAGCGCTACATCATGCGCCACGCGCGCCCCTACTGCCTCGCCTGCTTCGACGCCATCTTCGCAGAGTACTGTGATGCCTGCGGTCAGCACATCGGAGTTGATCAAGGTACACTATCCCCAGCTGCTTCCAATTTCGTTCCCTAACTTTCATTTAGCCGTGTTTTTCAAGATGGCAGAGGATTGTTCTATGCGCCTATGTTAACCCATAACAGCCCAAAGTATTTGGAGTGAAATTTAGCGTATGAGAAATTAAAAGGAATTTTTCCATTAAAATACGCAATTTTAAGCTTTGGAAAATGCCTAAATAATTAAACTCAGGTTTCCAGAGGGGTGATATTTTTTTAAGTTCTGAATGCTGAACTGAAAAGATTCTCTATTTTTTTCTGTTTCCGAGCGGCATCGCTGGGCGGAAGGGGGTTCATACAAGGGAGACTTGAACGCACGGAAACTATTGCGCATTTGAAATGGAGCAGCTCATGAATAGTCTTCGTTACCTTTTTTTAACCTTTCGATAGACAAATTCTCTTGGTGTTTTGGAATAATCACTCCCTGATTGGTTGTTTTTTTAGGTCGGATGTCGAATGACGGTCAGCATTGGCACGCCACAGAGAATTGCTTCTGCTGCAACACGTGCCGCATCTCATTACTCGGGAGGCCTTTCCTGCCCCGCAGAGGAGCAATTTTTTGCTCGATAGCTTGCAGCAAAGGGTTCTCCAGCCCGGCGCCGGCAGCGCTATCCCCGGCGACAGCGCCTGCCGCGGCGCCTGCAGCGGCGCCTGCGTCGTCTCAAGGCGCAAAGTCGCCCCGGCCGCCGACGTCCCCGGGAGCATCGCCGTCCCTCTCACCAACGCACACCCACACAGATGGACTTGATATATACGATCCAGCATCTCTTAGAGGGTTAGTACCGCAATTTCAACCTCTTGAAAAGGTGCAATTCTCCGCCCTCTATTCTTCCATCGTCGCTTAGTCGAGGCTCTAGGCACGTAGCATAGCCTACTGTTGGTCGATGGATGATACTAGGGGTATGCCGGGAGTGAAAATAAGTAAAATAAAATTTATTGGCATGTTTCTAGTTTGAAATTTTCGTGGTGGCTAATTTTGTACATGATCTGATCGTGAATGCTGAGCATCGATTTTTTCCCAGTTGGCAAAGCCGGCCAGTTTGTTGATGTACGCGGCCTGCCGTGCAGGAAACTAAAGCTTCCTTAGCGGATCATTTAAAGACCTTTTTGTCCGCTATACCTTGAGGATATGCGAAAGTACGCTAAACTAATGGAAACTCTGAAGGTTCATGTCAGGAGATTTATCATAATCAAGCGTTTCCATTGTCTATCTGTGAGATCCTATTGGTGTAGTATCTGCCCTTTTCCATTAAAAGGGTCTAGTTAACACCTGCAAATACTCTGGCAATGGATAAGTGCTAACGTGATCTTACGCCAAGAACTCTAATTCCTTTTTTTTACTCGTTATAACAAGGGTGAATTTTTTTCGGGACCTTTTGCCATCTCCAAGAAAGGACTTTATGTCCACGTAGCGATGCGCCCCAATCTTAACCCTTTTCTATCTTTAACAATATTGAATGTTTCAAAGGGGGACATAGTTACTATAAAGAGAGGCATATGGCGTCGCCTTAGTTTCAGACAGAGAAAAAAATCAATCTAAAATAATACTATTCAGAGAGATTATCTTTCCTACATATTTTTTTTGTGTCACAGATCTCCGTCGGTGGAAAGTATATCGAACGAGTCCCAGTCCACTGAGTCGAAGCAGCGGCTCGACGGCCAACTCTCCCCTGCAGGAAGCACCGACTCAAGTGCGCGACTCGCTCCGCCGGCGGTCGCCCCTCCCCCTCCACCCCCGCCCCCCTTACCTTCCACAACCATTGACGTCGACCTCCTGGAGCGATTGATGCTCTCGACGGCGCCTCACGATCTGCCGCCCGATCTCGGCCGCCTCCTAAGTCACGACCGGTGTCGTCAGCCGCTGCACCTGCCCGCGGACGAGCTCGAC
>Ga0058701_10003587_pt1 | contig 12337 bp, 7 predicted proteins | sample AgamicOrMae_FD_97039 | JGI IMG/M metagenome (GOLD analysis project Ga0058701, IMG submission 97039) | Agave microbial communities from Guanajuato, Mexico - Or.Ma.e | ecosystem: Host-associated > Plants > Phyllosphere > Phylloplane/Leaf | place: Guanajuato, Mexico | collected 2012-06-04
CACAATTATTGTTGTTAATTATGCTTTATCAATTTCCTGAAAAGGTTATGAGCAATGAAAACTTCGTGTAATGTGTCGATAAATTTTGTTATGGCGATTCACTTGACGATTTATTTAGTTGTAGCTCTATTTTTAAAAAAGCTGTAAAAGTTTTTTTTAAGATTAAATCATCTAAAAAAACACAATACTGAAAATGTGGTTTGTAAGACAAAATTCTTACATTAGTAAACTCTTAAAGCTCCCTCCTTGTTTATTGAAAATAAGTTTTCGCTCGTTTTAGACTACAGACGGAAAAATGATCATGCCAACGCTTCGAGGAGCTGAGTTTTTGATCGAATGAAGTAAAATCCTTTAAGCTCATAGAGGAAAGACTAAATCAAAGAAAACACCTTCACACCGGAAACATCACCATCCTACGTATCGATGTATGTATTTAAATACTTCTGTTAAAACCTCAAAATATATCCAGATCGTGAGACGCCACCGATTTCCCTCTGTATTAGGCCGACCAATAATTCATCTCGCCAAATCAGGGGATCGAATTGCTGGGCTATTAAAGCTATTACCGATGCCAAAAAAAAGAACAGTAAAAAGGAACGAGGGGTGTGAAAGTATCTCCGACTGATTATAATAAATCGTTTATCCAGAAAGAAAAATAGCCGGCAGCCCTGCAGTTTCCACGGCTGCAAAAGGATGCCGATAAAAGAGAGAGGTGGGGGAAGGGAGAATGGTGGGAGAAGGGAGCATGGTAGGGAAGGCAGCGTGGTGGGGAAAAGGCGAGTGGTGAGGGAAGGGAGAGTGGATGGGGAAGGGAGAAAAGAGGGGGAAGGAAGCTTGGTGGGGAAGGCAGCGTGGTGGGGGAAGGGATCGTGGTGGGGAAGAAGACGTGGTGGGGGAAGTATGAGTGGTGGAGGAAGGGAACGGGACACGGTCCAAGCAAAATATGTGCCCGTAAATAAACTTATCGCAGCCTTCGCGATTTCAGAGGCTAGAAGATTAGGCGCTTTCATCTTTCATCATATCCCATGATACATCGACTAATTTCAATAAGACGATAACTCGTTCCATCAAGGGACTATAGCGTTACCGTCAATTGACTATTAAGATTCCGCCATTGTTTTTTTTTCACTTCTACTGCAAGGTACCACAGAACGATACATCACGCCCACGCGCGTTTAAAGCAATTTTAGAGGGCAGCCGGGCAGACAAGTTTCATCTCCAAAACGTGACCTAAGTGACCTTATAGAGGGTATTCACATATTACGTAACATGGTTGGGGGGGGGGTCGGTGAGTTTGTTTTGGCTTGTTACAGGGGGAAGAAGATGGGGCTGAACCTTTCTTACGTAACGAAAATGTCAACGCACCGAAAGACATGAGAGAAAAAATGAATGAGCGTAAAGATTGCTTTTCGCATGGCCCTTCTCTTATGCTTTTCGAGAAAAATCGAGGGTATTCGAGCGATTGATTTTTTAAAGTTCTGCTTGTAGTATCGTTGATTGCTATAAACCTTGTAGAAGGTAATTGCTAATAACAATAATACTTAAGTTAATTTCAGTAACGCACGACTGGGACATTGTTTCCAAAAGATGAAAAAAATAACAAAAGGCGAGTAGAAAAGACTTGGGGAGGTACATTCTGTATATTTTCCTTTCTTTCAGTTGTCATAGTTCATCATTTTTTTAAAGTTTTGACTGCTTTTTTTAAAAAAGAAAAGAATAATTATACTACGCCTTTTGGTTTTAAATCAAAAGTGCCGAGCAGTAATAGGCTAAGTTACGATTTAATTGTTTCAGTTTTAACATCTCGTAAGAAGGTATTGGCTTTCAAAATGCGTCATACATTTGCTTTCATAAAAGTGTTTTTTTTTAAATACAGCGTTGCGTAACTCACCAAGGGGGAGGGGGGTTCCACCGATTTGTTACGGTCTGTTTCAAGGGGGGTCCAAAAGTAGCCTAAATCGTGTTACGTAATATGTGAATGACAGCTTAGCCAGACAAAAGTTACAATAAATTTTCCAATTGTGACCCAAAAGTGATCTTATATACAAACACACATACACAAGCATAAATGTGTATGAAAAAAAATCGAAAAGGTCGAAGGAAGCAACGGACGAATATAATAATCATTTTGCATAACCTGAATTCAGAATCTTAACAAGGAGCCACGTGACCTTGCAGCCCCTTGACCACAAATCGTATCAAGGTCACAGTGACATGGTCACGTGACAAGTGCAACGTTCGACAAGTGAATCCCGCGTGATGTTAGCCCACTAACAATTAATCTATTTGTCCATTTCATCAGGGTTTTCCGCTCACTAAAAGCCATGTTTGACAAGGCCGCAAACTGTCTCATTTCATTTAACCTGTTTGCAGAAGCAAGGACAATGTGCCCCACGAGGGGCGAATCTATTTAACTGAACGGAGTTTGTGTTGTGGACAAGACTAGGAAGTAGCCACAGCCAGGATCAAAGGGCTGGGATCCTTTCGAACATCCCCTTCCAATGATTCGTTGGTCGATTCCGACGATGGATCAAGGTTCCCTCAGCAGAGTTTCTTGGAAAATTGTATGTTTGAATGGGGCAAGTCAATATGGTATAAACAGTTGGGATAGCAGTACGTGGGTGGTAGACTATCACTAATGCGGTTTTGCCTGAATTATATTGCTGAGATGTCCGCTACGGAAACCTCCAGGCATGCTTAAGACAACCGACCATCTACAACCTGTTACTTCACAGTTGATATCCCCAGAAGCATCTCCTTCCTTAGAGGTCTTCTTAGAATGGATTTCAGGGTTAAACATTAAACCTCTTGTGTTCCACCTTTCATCACCAAAATAAGCGGAGCGAGTTAAAAGGCACATAACCTATCTTAACTTAACCTAGCCTTCTAAAATAAGGGCTTGATGACATCGGAGCGAAGTGGTAGCAAAACGTTATGACTCATGATTCAACCAAAGTTAACCTACAATGAGAAAAGTGCGTTAGTAAAGTTTACTAAAAATGAGTAAAAATAACTAAAAAGTGCGAAAGCCAAGCTTGGCTAGTGAACACTAACGGGTTTGCTGGTAAACGTTACCCTTGCAGGATACTGTTTACCGCAACGTTCACTGGCAAAAATGGTAACGTTTACAAGCCGAGTTGGCTGTCGCTTTTTTTTCTAATTTTTGGTAAACTTAACTAACTCAGTTTTCTCCGTGTAACCCAGACCCTTGTAAGCTGTTATCCTTAACATTATGAAATAAAAGACGGGTAGAATCACAAAATTAAAAAAACAACAAAAAAAACATCAAATTTACACATATAGCCGCTACTGTATGGATGATAATATGGACATATCCGCAGTACTTCACATTCGTAGCTATTCCTTGAATTAGATAAAGAAAAAAACAACAAAAAACAGACGACTTGTCACCTGAGTATTTTGTCGTTAAGAAATCTTAGTTGTCTTATTTTCGAATTGACGACGAGGTAATTTCAGGGATATTCCCTAGTTAACAAAACGAGTTAGGTCTGTGGGTGCCAAAGCGGCTAGATCCTATGGGGTGACTTTATTCCAGGTTCGAATGAAAAGCAAATTCCACTCACTACAAAACACGATATGATGTCATATTGTTTCAGTAGCATTGATTATTTCTATTTTTAATGCTTATTTACACACGTATTTCGTATTGTGAAACTTACAATCCACCTTCGTAGCTTGCAACCTAAAGATGCCGAAAGTCGTCTGTTTGTTTACTATTTTCCCCCAACTTCGAGGAGTTATGTGACGTCATGTGAATGCTCCATTAGTTGGGAACATGTATACTACAGAGAAAATTTTTTATACTGTACGTCGGTATATCAAAAGTAAATTTCTTTGGCAAGTTTCGCTACTTGAGTGGTCGTCAATGTAAGTACACTTACCGCAAGATGAATATGAAATAACTATTCTTCAGAGGGTGAACGGGAACCTCGCTGAAACAAAACAAACATGTCAGAAAAAAATGACCTCATGTTCCGTTTAGAAATAAGGGCAGCTGTCATTAGCACCAAAAACCACACGCGCCAATCCGTAACCGCCAAACGAGAAAAGTCGCAAATGCCAAATTCAAAACCTCTAACCTAACCTAACCTAGAGTAACGTAAAATAACGTAACATAACGTAACAAGGTAAAATAACATAACGTAACTTAACCTATCCTAATGATAGGCCTACCTATCATTCGGTGGTTACGAACTTTGGCGTTAGCGACTTTTCTCGTTTGGAGGTTACGTACTGGCGCTTGCGGTTTTTGGCGCTACGGAATGCATCCCAAAAATAACACGCATAGTTTTAGAAAAAAAAAATGATAAACTGGTGGGGCAACATTCACAAACCCCGCTTCAAAAAGTTTCCACAAAAAGAAGGATGACGACGCACGTCGAGCGAAAAACGTCAACAAAACGACATATGTATCTGCGAACAGCAATATTTGTGTAGTTCGTGAGAGTGATTGACGGGGCCTCACGAAAACGACGCAACATTTGCGGGCTCTTTTGTACACGATAAAAAATTTAGAAGAGAAAATTGGCTCTAGCAATGAAAATTCACTCCTACATAGTGAAAAGTAATCCATCACCAATCACTATAGCAAATTAGTAGCTCCTTTTTCACTATTTAGGAGTGAATTTTCACTTCGACAGCGAATTTTTACTTTTTTTGCGAGTAGATAACGAGGTTTTGGTACCAAAAATATTGGTTCACATTTTAAGGACGGTATCACGGATTCACGGTCCTTTTAGTAAGTTGAACCTAACCTATTAACCAAGTTATACGTAAGGAGAGTATGTTGGAAAAAAGGGGACTCAGGAAATAATAGCTCAATTATTGTTTTCCTGGAATATGCTCCATTTTCGTTCCGAAGCAAATCTGACGAAAATAAATAGTCTGGAATTTGCGTATGGTTCGGCAGAGCGGAAAATCTCGTCTATGTTGATATTCAAAATATTCGATTCTCTGAAATTCGACTTAAGAGTCAAATCGTTTTGACTAAAACGACAAGACCAATCCTTTCAGCTTTCTCTTGGATTTAACGAATAACCAGGTTAACTTTCCAGTATTTTTTTGAAAATTATTTTAAGCTCACCTTCCATTTTTGCACAAAAATTAGAAGTAGCTAACCCCCGGCTGTCGCAAAAAAATCTGTATCTTTCTGGGAGAAAAATCACTTTTTTTTTCTCCTAGAAAATATTTTGACATGCGTTTCCAATATAAACATCAAAATTCATACAAGAAAAGTCGAGACAAAAAATCGATTTTCTGGAGTAATTTCGGCATGAATAACATAAAGGGCGTGGTGAAAGTTATGAGTTCTACATCTCCGGCCTGTTACAACATCTTTCCCTCTTAGACAATCTGTTTTATTTCCCGTCCCAGATTCACATATTGATGTTTATTCATAGCAAGTGGGCAAGCTGCAGCAACGAAAATAAAAAAGGATTGTCCGTTGCAACATTTGCTGAGCGGGAAAGTCCTCGATATCTCAGCTGACCTTTGCTTTTATTTAGGGACGGGCCCTCCGCAGTTTGCTTTTATTAAAAATGGTCTGTTTCAAATGCTGCATGAAAGTTGGGAATTAAAAAGTTGTCAGTTTGTTGTTTGGTTTGACTCCTTCGTCAGCGATACATTGCGACTCGCAGCAAAGGCACACAAACGTAGGCTACTTTCAAACTTATCAACTTTTTTATTACAACCTAGAAAAAAAAAGACGCCGGACAGAATATCTGATTACTAAAAATAATTTCACCTGGAGACGTAACCAATTAAAAATAAATAAATCTTAAAACTCCTGAACTTAATACTTGCACTCGTTCTACTTGCTAGGACGTAAAAATGTTCTTTTAGGCAAGGAAGAGAGGAATCGTAAAAGTATTCCTTCCAATTGATCGTTAGATTGGAAAGCTATATTTACATTTAAAGTATATATGTCGCTCGGAAAATTTTTTCCCAGCGATAAAAAAAACAAAAAAAAACACTTATATGAAAATATTGAGACAATGAACTAAGGCTCAATCATGTGCTCAAACGATTTTGGGGAGGTATTAAAAAATACAATTTAGAAGTGATATATAACTAATACGTGGACAACAGCCAATGATAAAAGCAAATATTAGTTCCCCTTAAACCATTTCTGCCACCAAACGTTAAAAGTTCAACCAAAAATGTTTGACTGAAAACTTGAGAATCAGTCTCCTGCTGAAAATGTGAAAAAAGGCAATGGTCCTAGTTTTTTTCCCCAAGTTTTTGGCGCAAAAATGTTTTGTTACTATACCAAGGAAACATTATCTTGGCATCAGAAATCATTTCTGCTTGAGTTATGTAATAACTCCAAACTTTGATAGACCGGTAAAATTAGTACCTTGGCTGGTGTAACATACTGTACCTGTTGTGGGCATGAAAATAAAACGATGACACGTTTGCGAGTGAATAAGGGAAAAACCATGCGGAACTGTGTTGTATTCATTTAATCTCTAAGGTTCAATGTAGCTATACGTAGATCATGGAATAAGCTCTGTTACGATTTACTTGAATCCAAATGACCCTCGGTCAAATAGGTCGAGATCTCGCTGATTAAGATCCGAGTTTCCATAATTGAAGATCCTGACGACATTCTAAATGTTAGCCTCGTCCTTCGTTTCAAGGATTACCAGTGATTCCTTGAAAATCTCTACGTGCAAACTGCACCATCTTCCTCAGGCCCTTTCAAGGGTCTTTTAAGGGGAATCTAGCGACGCCATCTTAAAAATTCCGTTTTTGGCGCATTACTTACTTCAGGGCTGCGATATCAAGAATCGGCCACCGTCGATTTATAAACATAATAATTACCTATCTCAATATCAAAAAATGACCTATGTAACTATCACTTTTTGCCCAGAAAAATGTAAAACGCTCGTTATTTCATATTTCCATCCGTTTTAAATTTCCTAGTCGTGAGGTGATAGTCATGCAGGTCATTTTATGATATTCAGATAACTAATGATTATATTTACGAATCGACGGCGGCCCATTCTTGATATCGTAGTCTTGAAGTGAGTAATGCGCGAAAAACTGAATTTTTCAAGATGGCGTCGCTAGATCCTCCGTAAGCTTGATGGCGGACGACGGAGACGCGACGAAAAAAAAAATAGGTTCAAAGATTTTTTTCGTTCAGCCAGGTAGCATATATGAGGCCTCTTTTACAAGCAGACGTGTGGTCCAAGACTCTAAAGTAATTCAAACTCTTATATCGTTGGCCTAATCCATACGAATATCTTGAACTCAATCGGTTGAAACTTCGATCGAGCGAAAATGTATACAACTTGATTTCCAACCTGCTGCTCCTACTTTCCGTCGTCAAGCCAAAAAGAGCGGTACCGGAACAAGGCATAGGGCACCTAACCTACCTTAACATAGCCTACTGTTGCCGAGGGAGACAGGACCCATAACCTATCTTAATCTAAGCGGTTGAATATCATGAATACTCATTAATCAATACTAAAAAATTAACGTCGATTTCACATATTGAACGTTGAGATCCTGTCAATATCTTCGGAGCGACGACGGATACGTACATACAAACGAACTCGAGTCGTGCAACTACAGAACCCTTCTCCGGGAGAAGGTGGGTTTAAAAATCCAATTTCTCGACTCTGATTGGTGAGTTTTAATTATTTATCTATGGCTGTCAAAACGGACCGCGGTTGCGACTCCGATGCTCACAATGAGTGACATCTCTCTGTAAAGCAACGTATCTGATTGGGGCCCATCGGCCTGGCTGCACGGCAACCCGCAAGGCTATTCCATGGAAAAAATGGAGACCCAAACGAAAACCGGCTGCTAAAACGGGGACTTGGTTGGATAGAAACGGCCGGAGGGATTTATTTACCACCACTTTTTCTGACGTCAAGTGACGATCACAGAAATGGTAAAGTGTTGTACTCAAACTAGTGATATGCTGATTCCATCAGGCGCTGAAAAAAGGAAGGCTTGCAAATTGAATATTTCTCTTGATAAAACAAACTGAAGTTCCCTGTACCACATAATATTTTGGATATTACCCCGCGGTGACAAGATGAAAAGCTGAAATCGATATACCGGTAGTTAGCTATCATACAGCCTCGCATGATTGTAATATTAAAACAAGTTTCAGCATAGTTTCCGAGTTTGAGCTTGTCGAAAGTGACAAAAAATTACACGGTGATAAATGGAGACCTCATTAAAAGAAAGTGCATAATAGAGAAATTTGGTCATACTTACTTGTTAGAGAAAGACAAGAAAGTAAAAAGCTATTTCTTACAGTTTAAATCCCGTTACAAAGCTTTAGAGTCCAAACAATCGAAACTTCACAATTTAGTTTAAGAAAAATCCGAGAAAAACCTCAAAAGAAAACGCATTTTTCTTGAAAAATGAGTCAAATCACCAACTCTTGATTTTTGAAAACTCGACACCAACTGATGTAATGGTAGATAAATATTGGACCCGAGTGTTTGTCTTAAAGTTTCTAAGCTCTAGAGTATTTTTAAACATGAATTTAAGACTTCTATGTGAACTTGACTAGTTTGCCACGGGGGTATATCCGTAAAGGTATTCCTGCAGGTGTGGAGATATTGATTACCGGGATGTTCTAACCAGTGAAATTGTTAACTGCGTTTAAAAGACAGTGTTGGGAAATCTGATGACACTGCTCTATGCATTGGCTAATCAGCGTAAAGATGGTATCTGTAAAAGAAGTATAGGGGAGCTTTCTGCAAGGCGTCATGATTTCGTCGAGAATTCAGCCCTTAGCGTATCTTATCAATTAATTAATCAATTCATTAATTACCTGAACTTAGACTGACGTCATCATCATTTTAATTTCGTCCTCAGTTCGTGGCTCATTGGAGCAACCCGCGTAATCTTACTCCCTTCCTCAACTTCTGATTTATATTTCCATTCATCAATCTTTCCCTCGCGATTCTTGCGCCGAACTATGTCATCGTTCCTCTAAATCCACCTCTACCTATTCACAGAAATTTACACCATTTCTTTCCCCCTCCACCTCGACTTCCTTAAAGAAGTAAAAAGAAAAGGGTCATTTCTATTCGCACGCCTCTGCTAATACAAGGGAGACTTGAACGCACGGAAACCAACCCAATGCAATTTTAATGGGAGGTGACTTGAACGCACGGAATCAAACCTAGTACATTTTAAATGGAGCAGCGTGTGAATAGTCACTTCGAAGAAAAAGGGATTTAGGATATTCCAGCGCTTCCCACTAGTCAAGTTAATCAAATAATTCAAAACGGTTGTTAAAAATCTGAAAATTGAGAAAATTATCGCTTTTGACGAGCATTTATCGGAGCTTTGTTTTCGTATTTCATTTTTACGACGAAAAAGTTTATTTCTTACGTTAAAAATCATCAAGTTTCTGATTTGACTCACTTTTCAACGAACATTAAAATTTTTAGCATCTTTCTACAAATATTGAAGTTCTCAGACATTAAGTTTTTTTAAAAACCAAAGGGTGGATTGTGTTCAAATTTGTCTAAATTGTCTCTAAAGCTTCAATCTTTACCGGAAATAGATTTTTTGCTCCTCATCTAATCTCAATCAGACGCTTTCAATCATAAATTACCAGATTGAGCGCCATTTTTCAAAGCTGGCATAAGAGACTATTCATTTCTTCCCAACTTTAGAATCAAATTACGTAAAAACGAAACGGCCAAATTTTCTTGGACACGCATTGGGACCTAATCCTGAAAATCTAAGTTCTTATCTAATTTTAGCCCATTAAGCTGGATTACCGTTACCCTTATAAAGGGTTATCAATTACATTAAAAAAGGAATTATACCGAGTAACATTAAATCAACCGAGTACACTTTAAGATTAGCAACATCACAAACAACCATAGCCATTTTAAAAATGATCTACTCCCCCTATATCACCTCGTCGCTAATACCAGTATATCTGAAAATAATATAAGGCCGGCCTTTGTGAATTCGGGTCATCCTAAACATGATGACGATGAGGCTTCCATCGGAATAAGCCCATGGGGCCGCTCCCCGTCGCATACCAGATAGAGATACTTTTTTGACCGTGCGCATTTCCCAGGTGGTGAATAGATACAAGAGAAAAGAGAAACAAAACTCCGTTGACGAGCATTATCGGTTTTTCTACCTCTCTGCTCCCGATAAATAGGTTCACACGGATCTTTTTATACTTCGCAACTATTTTTACGGTTTTCTACTCATTTCCGTGCGAAGCGCATCGCATGCTTAAATACCATCGACTTTACAAATACGCAATTCAAGCCTTCTCTTTTCAGCCCTTTGGAGCCATTCACGGTTATTATTCACTGTAAATCTATTCGAACACGGATTTTTTTTCACTTTTTGGGTTCCTCTATGGTTTTATCATTCACTATTAGAACTATCGACAGTTTGATGAGGTCGCCTTGATTCTCTCAGCTGTCACCGACCGAAATCGGCACCGAGAGTTGAGCGATTTACAAGCTTTAGTTAACGTATTGTTAGTCATAATGGTTATTTTCTTTGTGCCTCACTCCGATATCACTCCGCTCAAATTTGAAAAACACCAAATATAGAAAATCGAAGCAGTAACTCGCGGGTTGATATGTCCATGTAATATCCATGTCAAATAATCCATTTATTGAAAATATACAAGTGTATATCCATGTGCCTATGCTATATCCACGAACCATGGACGTCCATTCGAGTATTTTTATGTGAACAGATTCTTCGGCATGGATATTACCATGGACATTGCATGGATACTTCAACCCGGAGAGACTTACAGTGGACGATTCCCTTCCCTAACATTTTTCCAAAGCCTAAATTATTTATGGTTGTTATATACGAGGAAATGAAAATTTGTTTTTCAGTTAAAGTTTTCCGTTCACGCCGTAAAATCATGGAGAAAAATGGTTAGCTAGATTTCTAAGGACTCAAACTAGGTGAAGTTAAGTTAGTTTACGAGCCTTTTTTCTCGCTCCGCGGTCGATCCGTTCGGCTTTGGCGACAAATGGCTCTCAAGAGATATGCAGTTGTATTCCTCAAATACCTTGCATTATCCGTTTAACCTTTACGGAAAAAACTGCTTAAGTTAAATTTACTACAAATTAGTAAAAAAAAAAGCCAACTCGGCTGGTGAACGTTACCAGATTTGCCATTAACGTTACTGTAAACAGTATTGTGTAACGGTAATGTTTACTAGTAAACCTGTTAGCGTTTACTAGCCAAGCTTGTTTGTCACACCATTTAGTTTTTTTTAATACTAAATTTTGGTATACTTTACCAACCCACTTTTCTCAGCGTTCACCGTTGTTATTTCATCCGTTAAAAAACCGCAGCACCCCAAAAACCCCAACAGGTTCATACTTGAATCCTTCGATCAAAAAAAACATGTCTGATCTACTGCAAAAATCTCGCAGTAATTCGTAAACTCTGTAGTTTTCCTTCCAATTAACCATACGTTGGTGTCACTTATTAGTTCGTCTAGCCAGTTCACCGGAAGTCAGGGTAGCACCGGATGTTTTGGGGTGTTTTTCGACGTCTCTGATTGGCGTTAGTTTCGACTTAAATTGGAAGCTGGTGCAAGTACTTTCGTCCGGGTACAAATAGAGCAGTTGACCAGACCGCAGTCAAGTGGATTACCCAGGCAAATCGGGATTGAGACTGTCCTCTCGCAAAAGTAATCGACTTCGCCTCTTTATCGACTTGCTGCGACTAAAGTGTCGACTTATTTGAATATTGTCTTACTATCGAGCCCGCACGGAAAAGGGTTCTTGGGAGAATAAACTAAGGCGCGCTTGCAATACGGAGTTGTATATTTAAGGGCTTTTGTATGCTAAGCGAATGAGAGCTAGGCAACGTTTCACACTGATGAACAAGCCTACCGTCAAACCAAGTTTTCGTAAAATATCCTCTGTCAAATGAGGAATGCTCTTTTGTAAGACAAGGTGTAGAAATTCTTAATCTGCTTATTCAAGGTGACTGATGTTTAGTGAGGCTGGATTTGGTTAGGTTAGGTTAAGAAACGTTAAATTAGGTTAATCTTGGTGAGGTTATGTTACGTTAGGTTATATTAGTTAGATTAGGTTAAGTTAAGTTAGGTTAAGCTAAGTTAACACTAGAAGGGCCGACGGGCCACTAGTGGCCCATCACCGGTTTTAATTGTCCACCATTTCCAAAATACGAAACCGATGTCTTTGAAACTTCCTGACTTTTATTCTTTTTTGCTACCAAAGGTAACAATAAAAAAATTAAATTACTAGGCCGTATAGTTTCCGAGAAAAATCGTTCCCACCCTAGAAGGGCCGATGGGCCACTAGTGGCCCATATG
>Ga0058701_10003588_pt1 | contig 12335 bp, 7 predicted proteins | sample AgamicOrMae_FD_97039 | JGI IMG/M metagenome (GOLD analysis project Ga0058701, IMG submission 97039) | Agave microbial communities from Guanajuato, Mexico - Or.Ma.e | ecosystem: Host-associated > Plants > Phyllosphere > Phylloplane/Leaf | place: Guanajuato, Mexico | collected 2012-06-04
GGCCTATCTTGAAAAATAACCAAAATACGTACTAACCCCGTTTTGGTTTCACACCTAAAACAGGAATAATATTCGGGGGTTTGTTACTGTGAACAGGACCATTCCGTGTTTTCAATAGTTTTCAAGTTAGGTCCACCAATAAACAGTGATATCAATGATGGCTCAGCGTAGGTGTTTCCGAAACATGAATTATTTTTACAGTTGAAGTTGTTTGATAAGCTGATTGGGATGGGCATCAACCTGATCAGGACCTGATAAAGTCTGCCTGGTTCTGCTCCGTTTGTATACCGTTCTGATGGGCTAGCCCTTGAAGGTGACTTAGGCAACCGGTAAATTTACGGCAATATTTCATAACGGGGCTTATTTCTTGTGATAACCTCAAATGTGTAATAAAGTCAGAGTAGAGGCAGTTTGGTGGGAGCCTTTTAGGTGAGACGACACTATTTCGTATTGAATCGTGAATGCCAGCTAAACAGCCCTTTGCGCCAGGGGATGCTGTGTCCTGTTTCGATCTTGGCGGGGAGGAAATAGCGTGTTCCCGAATTTCCTTTCAATCGGCTTTGATGGATTCCTCCCTCCCCTTCTTCGGGATTAATATAAGAAGCTATAATAAACCGCCGGGGAATAATCGACTCAAAAAGGTTTTTAATTAGAAAAAAGATTAGAGATTGCAATTAGATTTCTCCTAAATGTTTTGCGGTTTTCCAACGCCATTTTATACCTCTTCGCCCGAAAAGATTTTTTTCCACGTTGAAGCAAAAAGTCAATTAGAAGCAATATATATATATATGAAAAAAAACAAAACAGGATGTAACATCTTTATAATGCTGCAAGTGGAGTGTTTTTTTCCCACTTTTTGTCACTTATTTTCTGTCGCTATTTGTCACTTTTTCGTAAATATTAGTGTCATTATTTTAAAGATCCTTCTTTGCTCATTCGTTGAGACATTGTTTTTGCGCGGACCGATCCTTAAGTATGGTCGCTATAATTCGCGACTTGCCCTCGCGCAGAAGAACATTGTAAGCCTTCCCCACTAACCTCCTGGCCGTGAACTGCTCCCTCTTTCGGTCCGTGTAAAATCGACAAATGAGCAACACATACATCGGTTTCAATCTCTTTTGGTTTCTTTCAATCAGATCCAATCTTCAAAACATAGAGGTCCCTCAAAAAAAATGGCGAAAAAAATTTAAAAAATACTTTTCTTAAAATTGGAGCTTAATTTTTTTGTTGTTGAAATTTTTAATGTTTGATTGTTGGAATTGTTTAAGGGGATCTAATATTTTTTTTCACCATCGGCTACTGCCCGCTTAAAAGTAGTTCATGTACCTCCTCTAAATTCAAATTTAACATCCCTACCCCAGAATCATTCTATTTGTATCCATCAGTATTTGTCAGCGTTTTTTTTTAATATCGCTAATATATTTTTTCCAAGCAACATAAACTTTAATTAAAGGTAGCCCTAATACCCACTTGGAAGGAATACTTGCACGATTACCCTCTTTCCATCATTTCCCGTTTTTTTGGAACCCAGAAAAGCCAGGTAATCCCTCTCCATCGTTGAAACAAAAACGACAAGAATCTGGTTGCGCAGAGTTACGATATATATTTTTAATGCACGTATATACATATAGGCTTGAACGGTCACTTTTGAGTCACAATTAGAAAATTTGTTGTCAATTTAACTTGGCTAAACTTTTACCTTGATTACTTTCTAGAGATGAAACTTGACTGGCCGCCCTGATGTAGACTTCTAGTATTACAATGTCCGAGTGGCTGAAATTAAGGTTCCCTTTGACGAAGAGGGACGTGTTGTATTTCTTCTGTGGAAATCGGATTTGGAAAGCAATAATTCCGCGGACACGTTGACTTTTTTTGTCAAAGGGTTTCGTATTTCAATTTCGAGTTGATCTTTGAGAGCGTTCCGTTCGAACAATGAAAGGTTGCCTAAGTCAGAAAAGAAAGGGGAAATATTGTTCCCTTCTGGCGTGGCTGCGTTCTCTCTGGTCGGATAGGCCTAACTGCTCGACGCAATATCCCTTCTGATTCCGCCGCGAAGCGTCGGCGACGCCCGCGACCCGCTACCCGCCGCGGTCTCGTCGCTGAAATGGAGAAGCCGTGCTGGAAATAGTCTACTGGCTAGGGTCAAGAACTTTCAGCTGCACGGTGGCTCTCAACAGAGCTGAGTCACGGGAAACAGCGCAGCATCAATAAAGTGTTTCACTTTGACACACAAAATAGGCATTGGGAAAATTTGGGTAGCTGTCATAAGCGCCAAAAACCGCAAGCGCCAACGCCGCAAGCGCCAATCTGTAACCGCCAAACGAGAAACGTCGCAAACGCCAAAGGTCTTAACCGCAATACTAACCTTACCTAACCTAACTTAACCTAACCTATACGAACTGTGGCGTTAGCGACGTTTCTCGTTTGGCGGTTACAGATTAGCGCTTGCGGCGTTGGCGCTTGTGGTTTTTAGCGCAATCAAATGCCCCCACCTAAACTTACCTGACCTTACTACTACTATAAATTTTGATCAGTGAGAGTCTCTGAGATTCAGGGAAAATTCACTGAATTTCATTATAGAACCACTGATTTATTTAGCGGCGATATTGACTGGAATTCAGTGAATATTAACTGAATTGTAGAGAATGTCACTGATTCATATTTAGAGTGTGAGCTTTTCTGAATCAGGAATTTTCCTGTGTGAAAGTTCTACGACGAAGGTCTTGACATAAGACCAATGACAAACTTTGGGTTAAGTTGGACGTGGTTTTTGACTTCTGGTCCAATATATTGACCCGGGGCAGAGACTTGTCGTTTTTTCGTGACGTAGAAATAGAAATCACGCATGCTGTAGTAATGTGCTTAACTACTTTTTAATGCGATGCCGACGAGTTAGCCTTTTTCATTCTCGCAGCAAAATCGCGCCGTCTGAAATGCAGAACGTCAACAAGCTCCGTCCCTCCAACAAGAGCAACGGTACTTGAGTTTACCGTTGAGAACAGAGTTAGTCTACCTGAAAACGCGATTAATCCAGAAGACGTTAACCCACATTTTTTCGCTTTTAACAAAGGTCTGCGGTAGAGGTAGAACTAATGAACGAATTCCGTGGCGCAAAAATTCCAAGTATTCTCAGAGGAAAAGGTGCTATGCAAAGTGTGCATATGGCAAGCTTATTATTTAGCTTCCGAGAGCGGGAGGCGAAATACAATCGCATTTTTAAGTCTGTCTGACATGAGCATACCTGGAATTTCAGACAAGCAAAATTTCAGACATTTTTTTTAAATTTGGCATTGAATTGGCATGCACTCTAATTTTGCAATTTTAGACATTTTGCCACTGCTTTGTTTGGGGGACTTTATACGTCTTACGAGCAGTTAACTATTGCATTGTGAATATCAAGGATAGCATGACTGTAACAATGGTCTTATTTGGTGTTCCATATTCAATTTTAACCTTTAAAATTGTTAAAAGATTGCTCATCAAATGGGATGTTAACGATTTTTATAAAGCGCATTTTCAAACTGACCAATTTAAATATTTTAAATAATGTAAGAACCTATGCAAGGTCGCTCTTTAAAATACACCGAGAAAAGTTTTTTTGTTGTTTTTTTAAAAAAACACAAAACAACGAGCACTTGAAAAACGGTTGTCAAAGGTTTAATTGCCTCAATATTGAACAAAGTCCATTAAAAATAGGTTTATTAAATTACTGTCGCGTTTCTGATCAATCCTGAAAAGCAATTGTAAATTTTCGTCTTGCTTATTATTCTCGCAATGTAACGGTTTATTATCGAGTTCCTCTTCTTTTTTTCCAAAGGTTCCGAAGTCTATATTAATCACAAAGAACACGTGTTCTTCGAAAACAGCTTTTCTCGCTGTGAAATGTACTCGTTAGTTCGTTTCAATAAGACAAAAAACTTTGGCGAAGTCTCCCCTGGAAAGAGTCCAGGAAAAGAAAGGAGCGACAAAGACAATTAATAATTTAAGAGGGTGCGACGGAGAGAGAGGATAGGACTCATTTCTACACGTATAAATCATACAAGAAAGGCAAAGACTAGAATTGCGCGCTTTGTTACGTGTGTGCCATGGACTGCAAGCCGGCTGGCTTTATTATGGACTCAGAATGCGAAAATAATTTCCAGCTGAGTCTGCGACTGTTGAGTATGAAAGGATGCAATGAGAGGTTTGTTAGTGCTTAAAGTGGGACACTGGCGTCGAGGGACTTTTTTTCAAAGCGGGCGAGCCGCTTTATGCGGATGTCCTCCGGCACGCCAGCCGAAGTTACTTCGGCAAAATTCGTGGACGCTCGGCTATGCGACCTGCGCTGCGACACGAGCTAGCTTAGGATGCTGAATTTAGGGAGTATAATTGAAGATTTTGTGATGCTCACCCTGGAAGCAGTTGCAATACCGATGGGAGCATGTTATTCCATGCCACCAACGACGGACTGTTCAATGGGACAATGGGGAAACCTCAAGAAAGAATGCCGAGTGGCGAAAAATATTGCAAATAAGTTTGTGGAAATTGAATACACAGCCAGATTCCGTAATTTGATTTATACTTCAACCGCGGTTAATCAAAGAACTAATAAAAATAACTGATATTAACTACAGTATGTGTTTTGGATTGCTTTTAGATTGAGCTATTCAAACATGAAATCAACCTCCTAATCTACAGGATAAATTAAGGACGTTTTGCGTTGCGGGTCAACCCCTCGGCTTGACAACCGTTAGGTTATCTTAAGTAACGTGTCTTGTGCTGCGCTCCGGTGGACCTCGCAAGGTAGATCAGAATTTAAAAATCCAATCTCAAATTTACTGTTAGATGAAAAGAAGGGGGCATCCGATAGCGCCAAAAACTACAAGCGCCAACGCCGCAAGCGCCAGTCCGTAACCACCAAACGAGAAAAGTCGCAAACGCCAAAGTTCGTATAAGTTATGTTAGGTCAAGTTAGGTTAAGTTAGGTTAGGCAAGGATGGGTTAGGTTAAGTTAGTTTAGGTAAGGTTAGTATTGCGGTTAAGACCTTTGGCGTTTGCGACTTTTCTCGTTTGGCGGTTACGGATTGGCCCTTGCGGCGTTGGCGCTTGTGGTTTTTGGCGCTTATGACAGCTACCCGAAAAGAATGCAAAAGTTTCCCGGCGTGTTCAGAGGTCGTTTGCTGCGAACCACGCGTCGCCGTGCCGAAAGTTGTTGCCCAGGTATGTTAGGGACCAGGGAAAGGGGTTGGACGGGTCGGGGTCGAGGTCAGGGAAAGGCCCGTATGTGTTCTTGGTGTTTATTTATATCTCTTCGGGGTGTCATGACCCCTGATGTTTGGAGGAGCATACAAACCATTACATGGGCCGTTTATGCGGCGGTGCCGTTTAGGCGAGGTTATCGGCCGACTCAGATAAGTAATGTTTCGTCTTTATTAAGTTCATTTCTCTCAGAATACGTGGATTACAAGGAGGGCCGCTTTGTGGAGCCCGCGCCGTGCTTCAAATTACGTTACCTGCGAAAATTTCCTCCCCGGAGAAAGCTGAATGAACACCGCCTCTTCTTAAAAAGGTGCTTGGCATCTTAATAAGAACCGCGAGAAAAGAGCTCTATAAAGAATTGACCTCGGAATATAGGACTGCTCCGGGACAAAGACTACCTGCCTCCTGTTTTGATACAATTACAAATCCGGACCTATGTTTGCATTAAGCACTTTGCGACGGCGGTGTTGTTAACCCACTACCGCCCAGCAATGCCGTTCGGAAACAGAAAGAAATAATTTAGAGGATCTTTTCAGTTCAGTATTGTCTCAATTCAAAATATTTCACCCCTCTGGAAGCCTGAAATTCAATAATTTAGTCATTTTTCAAAGCTTAAAATTTCGTATTTAATTTTAAAAAATCCTTTCAATTTCTGTTAAGTTAAATTTTACTCCAAGTAGTTTGGGCTGTTATGGGTTAAGAGAACTTTTGACGATCCCCATAAGACCAAATATTCTATCCAGGTAACCGCGAAGGTTTTGTAAAGGAGGTGTGAAGAATTTAGACTGCAGACTATACCGGAAACGGTTCGGAATAATTTTGTGAAATAATTTGTTGTTGCAGCAAGATTTTTATTGGTCCTGTGTTGGAATTGTTGAGATAACAATCCAGTGCCGATCACAGTGATCCTTTCACTTGAGAAAACAAAAAAGTTTTGAGGTCCTTTCTTTAGTTGGCGACTATCAAAGGGGAAAAATTATCCGCAAGAAAAAGATGCCCGAAAATAGATACGTCTCTCACTCTAGCTGATTCCATCTCTAAAGAAAAGAGAGAGAGAGAGAGGAAGACAATAAAAAGAAGCATTCTTTCATTTCCTTGTGGAGCGGCACAACCCAGTTCACAGCAGCAAAATGTCCCAGTCTGTATTTTTTATTGTTATTTATTTTCGCTCCGTTTTGCAAGATGCCTTGTACTGAGATTTCAACAGTCTCTATGAAATTGCGTCATCGGCTGAAATGGAAATCTACCAAAACGCGTATCAAACAACCCAAAGTGCTTTTTTTTTTTAAAAAAAAAAAGCTATCCAGAGCTTTTGTAGACCCGATACAAACATTAAGTCAAAGAGAAAATCATTTTTTTTTAAATTTTAAAATTAAGACTGTCCCTTTGGTATGATACCATAGTATCGGTAGTTACTGCATCTTTGCCTAAGTTATGAGAAAAGGTTCACCCTTCTCTCATGCACTTACGTCATAGACCAATTTCCCTTGAGCTCCTTCGACCTAAAATAGCTTCATCTTAAGCCTCCAAACAATTTTTACTATAAATTTTTCCAAGCGAATTAACGCAAATGACTTGCTTTCCTGCAGAGTTTATCGGCATGAGATTAGGTTGCGACCCCTCTGCCATCTCTCCAGACGCTGTTTATTAAAACGCAGATGACCTCCTTACGAAGTAATGACGTCACCGACAAGTTTTGCCCTAATTTTAGCCCGGAAGATGTCCGAATACAAAGAATTATCCTTGGTCCAATTAGAAAAAAAAAGAAATCTTTGAGTCTGAAAGTCGATTTTATTCTTCACTTGAACTAATTCCAAACTTTTTCTAAATCTTGAGCCCCGTGATTTCCTGCGGCTGATTCCGCGCTGGCTTGCAATCTAGGAACCCGCCGAGCTGCGTTAATTGTGTCTCTTTCACTCGCAATTGTGTCAGGTCTTTTCCCTCTAAGCGGGACTTAACAATGTTTATCTGCTTTTAAAATGTTGAAGATTGCAATGCTACACTGTAAATGTGAATGAGTGAGAGTCTGAGGTTCAGTGAAAATTCACTGAATCTCAGAGACCCTCACTGATTCAAATTAAAAGTGTATCTCTTCTACCCTTTAGCTTTACATTCTGTTTTTGGAACGACCTCCAATCTGGTAATATAGGTTTCTTCGTAACAGTGACTGCTCTCCAAGTGTCATTAGACTGAACGACCGTTTATCCTATGTTAGGTTACGTTAAGTGCAGAGTGCCTCGCTCTTTTGTCGATCCGCTCGGCGTAGCTCGAGGATGAGTAGATGAGGATGAGTTGACGATGTGTAGAATGCAAGCATGGTTAGTTTCAAAACCTTAAGTAGAACCGACTGCCCGCCTATTGAAGGAATAATCGCACAACGCATGTCAATAACAAATTAAGAAGAGACACAATTACATTTCTATAAATAGATATGCAAGTAGTGTCACAATAGACGTCGTAATTAGTCTCCGAATCACTACGTTATCACCTCTCTCGCTTTATCCCGCGAATGCATGTATTGTTCCTCTCTCTCAGGCAAAAAGTAAAAAAAAAAAAATGGTTGTCTTGCAGAGAGGAAAATCTGGGTTGTGACATTTGTTATCAAGGTTAAGGGCTGGTCTCGCTGGTGGCAAATGCTAAATAAAGAATCTACCTACTTTTATTGTGATGGTGGAAGTATTTTTCATAAATGTGTGGCGTATTGTCTTCGCTTTCTTTTCCCCCATAATAGCCCAAAGTATTTGAAGTGAAATTTAGCTTAAAGGAAAATGGAAGGATTTTTTTTCCTTTAAAATACAAAATTTTAAGCTTTTAAACATGCGCCCAAATAATTAAATTTCAGGTTTCCAGAAAGGTAATATTTTTTAAATTGTGACAATACTGAACTGAAAAGATTTTCTAAAATATTTTTTTCTGTTCCCGAGCGGCATCGCTTGGCGGTAGCGGGTTAAAAGTATGATTTTGCTTATGATTATTCACGGAGGTTGATCGTAGTAGCGTCGTATATTCGTTATGCGTAAGTGCGTTATTGATATGCTACGAATGGCGGAGGTAACGCGGTGCCATCCCCCAAGGGAGTCTCATATCAAAACGAACATATCCTTAGATTGTGCCCGTGAATAAAACACACCTGTGACCTTGTTCTCAGCCCTCGGTCTCGTACCTCCGAGGATTCCTGCACTCGATCATTAAAAGGTTACTAGTTCTTTCTCCGACACATGAATGATCTCCGCAAATATCAATTTGCGCGTTTTTACATCGGTACCACGATAGAAATGGCATGTTGAGTATGGATGTGAGATGCGGTTCAAAGGGTCCTTTTTTATGAAAGAGGTTGACGCAGGTGCTGAGCATACTTGAAGGAAGTCAAAACATGCGTTGTTTCGTTACGGCCGCTGACTGTTATTTGACTAAATACAGAATCCACCACTGCGTATTTCCCCACGTAACACGATATATATGTTTTCATCCATTTGTTTTGCAATTCCTCTGCAAAACCAATAGCTAGTAAAAAAAAATAAAGCAAAATTTAATGATTAATGAACATGTTGTGTTTTCAAGAAATTTTCAAAATCATCAACGAAGACATGCCGCTTAAATGAGAGATCTGGAATTTTTAGAAACAAGTATTTTCGATGTTGTTTCTTTAAAATGAAATAAAGTCCGTTCTGCAGTATTTTTAAAGATGGAACGAGTTTACTTTTTCCTTTATGAAAAAAAAAACAGCTTAGCAAAAAAAGAACTGACTAAAGAACAGCCTAATCTAAAAGAAAGAAAAAACCTTTATGATGCGCTCATGAGTTAATTGTCCAGAAAACAAATATAATTTAATAGTTGGGCAGCCAGATAAAAAATCTTAGATAGCGAGGAACATTCACAACGAAAGAAAAAAAAGTCCGTAAATACATTATTCCCAAATCAAGGCTTTTCTTTAAAAGTATGCCCTCGCATTGTGATGGTATTATTTCCTCTTGCTTTGAGAGTGGATTCCATCGACGGAAATTCACCCTAATTTGAAAAAAAAAATCAAGGTGGAAAAGCGACATAGACGTTTGCTGTCGTGTTTTTGGAATGATGAAAAACCCTGTGACCCATTGTCAGTCACGAAAAAGTCCTTGAAAAGCGTAACAGGGACTTTTAATGTCGATGTAGTACTTGAGGTTTGCCTTGACCGCCTTTTTTTTGGGGGGGGGGTAGAAAATTGTCAAAGGAATTGGGCGCTGATTGGTCGAAATTGGGCCGAGTTTCTTAGGAAGGTGAACAAGCCTAACTATGTTACTTATGTTTGTTGCAGTGACCGTCCACACGGCAGCTCAGCAAATCGCTGATTTCGCATTATCGTCGTGGCCTGAAACGGCCGGAAGCTTCATCAGTGGCCGGAAAACGGGCGGGAGGCGGAGGGGGGTGCCGGGGGACGCGGGGGGCGTGGGGGGCGTGGGCGGCGCGGGGGGGTGCGGCGCCGGGGGAACGGGCGACGCGCTGGCCACGGGATCGGCTGTCTTCTTGTGGAAAGGCGACGGGGACCAAGGCGTGGACGTCCAGTTCAAGTAAGTAGTGTTCCTATTCAACACTGTTCCTATCCTAGATGGCTCGATTGACACCAAAACGGCTGGATTCAGCAGACAAACCAGCTGAACTTGTAGAAATATCGGACTTCGTTTACCATGTCAACAACATAATTGCCAACAAATTTGTGGAGTTTATTTTTTAAAAATGGGAAAAAATATTTTTTAAAGAAATTTAAAAAGAATTTTTTTATTAAAAAAATTTATAAAGATAAAAAAATGAAAAATGTATTAAAGCTTCAAAATATCAAAATTCAAAACATAAAAATTCACAACAGAAAAGTTATGGGTAAAAAAATAAAAAATTCAAATATATTAAAAAAATACACAGAAAGTTTAATAATTAACAAAATAAACATTAAAAACTAAAACTTAAAAGTTAAAATACAAAAAAAATAAAATTTAAAAAAATAACTAAATAAAAACATTATAAAGTAGCAATTAAAAAAATATAAAAAACATTCAACATTTAAAAAATGAAAGTAAAAAAAAAGAATTCAGCACAGGCTGATTTTGGAAGAAAAATCACCTGAATTTCGCAAACCAATTAGCTGACTTGTAATTCTCTGGAACTAGGTGGGGCAAATAACAAATGAGTCTGCTAAATTCAGCCAATTCAGCTGATAAATTTGCCATGTGAATTGCGGCCATATCACCAAATTTAAGATGTTCCATTAAGAGAAACCGTCTTGTCTAATATTTCCCTACAGAGTTGGCCTTATTGGTTCACCTCAATAACTTACTTAACTTTAGTCTTCGGTGTTGTCAATAAATTAGATCAAAACGTATTTTGATATAATTATATCAAAATTATGTACATCAAAACGTGTTTTGGGCTGATATCAGCGGAACATGTCACCGACGATTTGGAGTCAGAAAATCAGTAGTTACTTGTACTATATTCGACAACGATCCCCAAACAGTATATTTTTCTGGGATGTTAGTTTCAAGCCTCTTAGCCTCAAACGACTGGTACTTCCTTACAGTCGGCTTTGCGTTTGTATGTGATTAAGCAGCGAAGCTTATAACTGTATTTTTCAGGATAGGTATCAAATAAAGGCTGCACCAGGAATCAGAGTATACTCTAGTGAGTATACTCTGAATATATTCAGGCAGGCATGATTGGCTTCTGTAAACGGCCACTCATAATGAGCCCAAGTGTCGATCGTTCATGTTCTAAACACGGTGTATTCCAACAATGCCTGAACTTTTACGCTAACTCTGATTCGGTAAGACCAAGCACGTTTTGAATTTCGGAAATAAAGAGAAGTAGCATGATGGGAACACATTGTGTGGCTTCAGGAGGAACAAAGACGAATTGATAGTTTTGTTGTTAGAACGAATGGTTCTTGATAAGCTACCAGACTCTTTCCCCGAGAAATAGGCAACATCCATTCTCGTAAAGGACCCATGACCTTTTCCGCGGAACATGCGGGCTCGAGGGACGAATAAAAAAAAAAAGAGGAAAAAAATAGTTTCTTTCAGATATTGTCGAGTTATCTGAAAATATTTTGGACTTGGAAATACCAGTACAAACGAAGCCAAATATTACGTGAGAAGTAAATCAGCAAAAAATAGTACCGTTTTGGATAGCCAGCCGTATCGATTTTAGAAATGAATTTAAAAGAGGTATTGCACTCAATTTATTTACTTTTAGGCATATCAATATTCCTTATATGAATTAATCTCAATTTCTTATGACATTCTTGGTGCTAAAATGTTCTAAAACTTAACAACCTACGCGTAAAAACTGTTCAACGTTAGCCTCCATACCCATCGCATAGCTTCAAGACGTACGTAAGTTTAAATTTTCGTTGAAACATTTATTTTACGCGTTTTTTTAACATCCTTATTGAGGTAAACATGTTTTATTGCAAAGTTCTCTTGGAGAACATTAGATTCGCTCATGCCATCTGCAAACGTAACATGAAGCTATTAACTAAAGTATTAAGTTTGATGCGCTACAGGTGCGCTAAGGGTAACCAGGTTTCCCCAGACTGCCTGTTACCGTTGCGAATTGGATTAGCTATGTGGAATTATGATGAATATTCATTCTTTGAACCATTATTTTTGTAATTTCATTCGTGGTACCATACTTCCTGAGCACTGTTTTCGTACCTGCGCGGGCTTTGCGACAAGCACGGGTCATCTAGAGCGCCTATTTCTAATTGAATTGAACAATAGTCAAAGGAACACTTGTGGCCATATCTCTTTTGCAAACTAAAATAACAAGGCAGTAATAGTAATAATAACGTTTTCACCCTTTTTTTATTTTTCAATTTGTTTTGTGCGTACGGAACTGATATGCTATCGTAAACGTACTATCAAGGACAGATAAATCCACCACCCCCTGCAACCACCTCGACACGCGTGTCGTGCGGTTGCCTATCTCGGCCCGGATCGCCTCCCGATCCGGGCCGAACGCTTTGCCAGCCCGGACCGCCTTCCGATCCGGGCCGAGATAGGCAACCGCACGACACGCGTGTCGAGGTGGTTGCAGGGGGTGGTGGATTTATCTGTCCTTGATAGTAC
>Ga0058701_10003589_pt1 | contig 12334 bp, 4 predicted proteins | sample AgamicOrMae_FD_97039 | JGI IMG/M metagenome (GOLD analysis project Ga0058701, IMG submission 97039) | Agave microbial communities from Guanajuato, Mexico - Or.Ma.e | ecosystem: Host-associated > Plants > Phyllosphere > Phylloplane/Leaf | place: Guanajuato, Mexico | collected 2012-06-04
AATCTAAGTCATTTTTGACAATTTTACACTGAATTTAAAAATTACTAAGTTAAATAGTAAAAAAAAAATTCTGAATCAATTAGTCAAAAAATTACTGTTTCTAATTTAGAATGTTCCTTGCTACATTTAATTGTACTGATGTCTGTACGAGATAATTTGGAAAATGGTTTACTATTCTGGGATGGCTGCGATATTCCCTCGAAGATGTGGATGTTCGTGAAACTATGCTTTGAGGTGGGGCAGATGGAGTCGCTAGGACGGTTATGGGTTCCCCGGTTGTTTCAGCGTCTTGGTTAAGGTTAGACGAAGTTTCTGGTAGTGAGGCGACTGCAAAGTTGTCACTCTAGAGCTAACAGTATGGAGTATCAGGTTCCTCTATGCTAAGTTTGCCAGCACGCAACTCGAGCGAAATCATTTCCATGTTATTCCATATGAAATAGACGATTTTATAGTGGGAATAACCACCAGTCGTAAACAAGACCAATAAAAAAACAGATTCAAAACAGACTTAGAACCAAAGCTGAAAACAAAAACTCGGTTACAAATAAATTTAGAATCACTGAACTAAGAGTTTTTCAGGCTGAATTTCATCTCTCTTCCACCTTAATGGAATCATGTGCCTCGCTCCACTTTCCTTGTTGACTTTACGTTTTCAAGTGAGAAATTCATCGTTAATGATTTACACAGAGTTTCATAACGTAACACAACAGCTATTGTAAAGCTCCAGCAGCGAAACAGTCAGGCACTAATTTCTCAATGAGAAATGATTAAGGATTGAAAAAGAAAGCCGTTTCCGAGAAACAGGTACTCTTGTTTAGCGAACTGCCTAGCGAGCATTTTCCGAACCGATTTTCCTTCTTAAATTAAGTTTTGGGAATGGAACTGAAAAATGAGCAGTTTCGAGGAAAACGTAGACTCCGCGCTAATTTAACCTTGTAAAATGAATTTCGGGAATTAAATTGAAAAATGAGCAGTTTGCGAAAAAGAAAAAGAAATCTGTGTTCTCGTTTTATGAGCCAAGTCGGAGCAGCGCTTCACTTCATTTTTAGAGCGGACCCACCCGGAACGAATTTTCCCACACAAAATTAAAGCTCGTTTTATAAGATACCTCTCCATCATAAAAATAAACTTCTCTTTGGCTCAACAATGTTTATATTAAAAGTTTAGAGCAAAATACTGGTCGGATAGGCATGCTCGCGTTCGTGACAGTAAATCGCCGGCGAAAAAGTTGTTGGGAGACGCGGGCCCCCGACTCCGAGAACTAGCCCACTTTTGTGATCAATCAGAGGGGTAAGAATGATGGGTGGCGGTGGGGGGGGAGGGGCAGGACCAGCTCCTGCTCGGCTACGTCCCCATTCTCGCCTTGACCATCATTTCCCGTCCTTTGTGATATATAGAAAATCATTTCCAGCGTCCAAAACTTGCACGCGAAAAGTATAGCTTAATGGAAGTTGCGAATTAGCGACGTGATCCCTAAAGCATTGCCGATTTCGCACGAGTTCGTTGCATCGACTTTTTTGAGAACCAAACCAGTTACCCACAAACTTAGACTACCCTATATTGCAAAGTAGTAAGGGGATTCCGGAAGTTCTCCGAACCGGAAGTCTGACACGGTAAAATTCGACTCGCGTAACCTACTCGCCGAGAACTTAAGAAGCAAATCGTGAAATGAATGTTACTAATGAGTACAGAATAGGAAAGCATACCTGGTTTCATAGCATCTCCACTTATTCGAGCCACAACGCAGTCCCCCAGAAACTTGGGTTGCCTCAGAAAGTAAACTGAGATTGCCGAAGACGCAGGAAGTTCTAGGAAAAATTCAACGAACGTGTAAGTTCTCACCGCAAACAAACCACTAATACTCACTTCAGCTAAACTGATTTAAGGTCATTACCTCGGTCTGAAGCTTGCACCCAAAATAACAGGGAAATGAGCCTTACATAGAATGACGAGTCCCCTGATCATCAATGGTACCGTAGGAATACCTTGACCCAAGTTCTGGGAAAGCAAGCCAGTTTCCAAGAACTCAATGTGGGAGAATAATTCAAAGCTATTGTTTTCAGGTACCTTTGTCATCCGACGTAAAATTAATCGGTATGTTCTCTTATGTTCGAGAAACCCAGCTCAACTGGTCTATACTTACTGAATGCTATTATACATATAAAACAGCGAATAACATTTAATAAAACGGAATAGCTTCATCAGTAAAGATTCGAGTGGTTTGTTGAAAGACATACATATTAAAAATAGATACCTATTTGCTGTTACACTTTTTTTGTGGAGAGTGGACAAATTTCTGCCACAAATGGATCATTCCATTATTAAAAATTATATCATGATGTGATGATCTTGTCGCCTGAGCAGAGAAAATTATAGGTGAATAAAAATATGATGGGCTATCATAAATCGCCCCAATCACAAAATAATCTTCGTATGCAGTATCATGAAAAATGCATAACGAAGAGCTCACGCAAAGAGATCATCTAAACACGAGACACTTAGATGTCTCATAATCTAAATTTGATTTATCCCAAAAAATCGTAGAAGTCTGTCACCAGATTCTGAGTTTTGCTTTTCTTTCCTTTCGCGCTCAAACATACATTTACATGGGATTCATAATAAACCAACGCGTGATTTGGGTTAGGCCAGGTTTAAGTGCGTGCGTATTGCGATATCGGACACCAATCTTGTTTTCAAGACGAAAAGCTTGCTTATATTTTTGTACGTAAGAACTGTCAAAACATTTTACAACTTCACAGTTAAAACTAGCCCCTGTTTGAGGTGGTCCCGCACATGTTTTTGGTATGAAAGTGAAACAGGGGACGAGCGTAGTTTTGTTCTTTTTGAAGATAAACCAATCAACAACCATATCAATCAAAATGTCTCGTTGGGACCTCTCCATTGATACGGTTATTCATGGGTGTATATTTAAGCCATAACAGCCCAAAATATTTAGAGTGAAATTTAGCTTAAGAGAAATTCGGAGGATCTTTCCCATTAAATTACGCAATTTTGAGCTTTGGAAAATGCCTAAGCTATTAAATTTCAGGTTTTCAGAGGGTTTTTATTCTATAACGTGTGACATTACTGAACTAAAAGATCCTCTATTTTTTTTCTGTTTCCGAACGGCATCACTGGGCGGTAAAGGGTTAAAATGACCAAATTACGCTCGCCGCCTGTTTCACCTTCATACCTAAAACAGGGATTAGTTTTGACTATTTTCAGCTTGATTTGACGCATAAGGTTGTATAAAATCGGCACTGATTTTTTTAATCGCCGCCCAGAATAATTAACATATTGAATAGCTGATCAATTAATTCGCGATTTCATTAGCTCCGGTTTCCCCGCAAAATGCGTACATCCGCAGCCTGAGGCGTCGCTTGAGTGGGCTAGCTTGCCCACAATCAGTATCAAGTTGAATGTCATATAGATTCCAATGGGGCGTCCAGTGATCGGGCAAAGGCGAGCCGGCCGCCCCTGGCGGGAGTGAGAGAGCAGGCTTGAGTGGGGCCAGGGGTGGCAGGGCAACTAAGAGCGCCAAAAGGAATCCCAACTCAGTTATCAATCACCTAAGGGCCATCACCTGACACAAGGTGCTCAATCACAAGTAAGGAAAGGGGAAAAAAAGCGGCGGATACGAAAAGTCGGAAGGCAGTGAAACTAAAAGCTCGCATCCCAGTATTCGCTGCGTTCCGTAGCCAACAAGAGCCTGTGAGCGAGATTAAGAGATGTCTTCCTGGAGCTGCTCCGCGTGCTTCTGGAGCCGCGGGTCGGTAGGAAGCCTGGCCCAACAGAGAACTGCCAGCTGCCTGCCTGCTCTGTTAGACCTGCTACGCTGTTCCAAAAAAAAAAGTGTTGCGATAAATGCGAATTGTGCCCATACATGTTTCTGCGTTTCTGCTTTTAGCAAATTATTTTTACTAGGATTTTGTTTTAAAGATTATGGTTTATAAGTGTGTCGTGTGAAGACTTCATCACCCCTTTTCAAGCCGTGGTAAAATTTCTCTCTTTTACCAACATGAGGATTTTTTAATGTCTCCAGTTCTCCAGTGAAGACCTTATCCATAGAAGCTCCAGAATGTCTCCACACGCTTAGCAAGCTCCAGTGACCCAGGTGCAACTGGGAACTGCAGTGCCGTGGCACTGGTCATTCAGTGAAGTTTAACTGGCTTCCAGTAAATTTTCACTGGTTTCCAGTGGAATTTCACTGAATTTTCAGTGGGATTCCACTGAATTTTCAAGTGGCACCTGGGTCACTGGATAACCAGTGACCTTTCACTGGTTCTTGCAAAGAGTGCAGTGAAGACCTTATCGCCAGTTTTAAGGCCTGGGAAAATTTTCTTTAATTTTTATCTTGAAAAATTTGGTTCCTCACCTCCTCTCTCTCTCGTTTAAGATCCTTTGAGATTAACATATCTTGAGATTAAGACACCTTTCCGATGAAAGATGCTTATTTTATAGAGATAAATACTACAGTACCTAAATCAATCGGTAAAAAGGAGATTGCAAACTTGTCAGGCTACCTAACTACAAGGTTGACAAAACTTTTTTTTTGAAAAAATCATAAATGTCAACGATATGGTGCAGATAGAGTGAGACGTGGCTAGCACGGGCACATTTGTCTTATAGATTTGAGTTTCGACGAGGTTGACACCTATCCAAAATGTAGCAATAGAGAAGGAATCGCTTTAAAATATATAAATAAAAAAAGTCTATCCAAAAAGCGAAAAAATATCTGACTAAAAATTTGGACGGCGAAAAACTCGATCACTGATCACTATTCAAAAGCAAAAATTTCGGTAACCTCCCTAGAAAATGACCAATTTTGAAAACTGACTGTGAGTTAAAAATGGACTTCCAGTTTTGAGGGCGCGTAAAAGCCCTTTCTTCAATTCTGACTATTTTATTGTTTGTCGTGTAAATAAGAATTCACGGAGAATATATTCCGGAGGAATATACAGAACTTATTCCGGAGGAATAAGTTCTGGCGTTATAATCCATTTAAGACGAATGCTGTAATAAAAGAAAAACCTGTTAACAACGAAAAACTACAATTCGAACGCCATGATAGTGTAATCTAAAACTGAGTTTCGAGAACTTGTCAAGTCCCCCACGTAGGTGCCGATTTAAGCCTGAATCTCTGAAGCAAAGTATGCGCGGTAGGTAGAGGATCAGGTATTTTTTATATTTGTATAAAAGCAAGCAAAGTAGAGCAATCGATAAAACTATGTTTTGCGACGAAAGAGACAAATTTCAATCGATTTTGGGACGAAAAAGGTTCCGTAAAACGTTGGAAATTGGCGGCTAGTCCCTCAGAGAGCAGAGCGAGTCAAAGGAGCAAAGTTTTATCTCGAATCGAATGGGGTCACGGCATTCCCTTTCACAAGAAAATACATACGAGAGGAAAAAGTAAAGGATCATGAATAGACTCGATAAAACCCCTGTGAACAAAAGAAATCTCGAATATATATTTAGGGCAAAAAAAGGGGATATTGCGACCTCAAGGATATCCAGTTTGTGGAATCGCGAAATTTGCCTCGGCTCTTGACGATTCGTCAAAGTGGTCTCAACTTGTTTCGCCTCAATTGACTTTCCTAGACACCACACCACTGTCAATGTCACAAAAAGAGAAAGCTGTCACCGATGGTGACAATCATCGCACACAACAAAATTCAAATTTCCGCTCTCTTGAAGCTATTCTGATGAGAGACTTCATTCAGGCAACAGTTGAAGCAGTCACAGGCAACAAGTTGTCGTGACGGAATGCACACACAGGCGGGTGAAAGTTTCTGAGCACCTAAAGAATCCGTGAGGTTGGCTGCACTCATTGTACCCTCACTCACACGACGCAACTGACCAATCACAAGCGGCCACAGGCAGTTTCCCTCTCCACCACGCCCATTGCTACCATTGTGACAAAGCCACAAACAATGTAAGTTTGAAAGGATACACCTACCAATTGTGTTTTACTTTTTATCGCCAAGCAGAGCGGAACGACAGTGAAGCGAAGCAACAGGTTACGCAAAACAACGCAATCGAAGTGATAGTAAGTCGGTAATTCTCACAGTCTACTAATAGGTTGAACCACGGTGGAACGCAAGGGGCAGAAATTGCCACTTATAAAACTGAGAGATATTAAGAAAGTTATTTGCCCACATTGGTTTGAGAAGCTTTTAAATATATGGTCGAGAACGATCCACAACACGTCCGCTATCAGACATTCAAAATCAGTTCGAAGATCAATCCAAAGACATTCTTAGCCTGCTTTTACTTTCATTGCAGGAGTATTAACTCATATGTTAGTAGATTAGAAGAAAGAAAAGGCTTGTAGACCGAAGTTTGACCTCAGCTCCATGTGCAGGGTGAAGCTGGGATGGCGTGGAGCGATTTGTATGCAGCGTAAGGTAGAATGCAAATAAGGGTAAATAGTTTACTATTTCATTAAAGGTGAGAATACACGTTTCCTTTTAAGTCTCTGTCCTTAATTTGAATTTTGTCGACAAAATAATTAAGTGCCAACACTGCTCGTGATCATTTTAGACACTGAGCTTGTTTACAAAGTGCGAGAGCGAGAACCATTCCGTATGACCGTAGCAATGACCCTAGTGTGGCACGCATATGCGTGCCAAGGATATCCTTTGCCATTGTCAATTGCGAAATCTGCATCTTCAGTTGAAGTTAAATTGTTTTGGTTGAAAGCGCTTGACCGTCAAGTTGGCAAGGAACTTTGTAAGTACGAAACTCGAAGCCACCTTTTGATAAGACGATGTTGTAATAAATCCCAATCAGAATTTCAATTTTAATCATTCATTGCGCTCATATACTGTGTCTACAAATATTTTTGTTTCGGCAAAATTCAGCAAAATCACGTGGGCTAAGAGTAAAACTTGTATAATTAAAGTTTAAACAGTTATATTTTATATACCTCTTCACAGTAAACAGAATGGGTTAAATTACAACGCAGCGGTTTTAACCCCTAATTTATTATCTTACAAGTAAGGTGCTGGGTGAAGAAAACATGTGTTTAGGTAAAGTAATCCCTACACAAAGGTTTTACTACCTTCAAACTAGAGACATTAAAAAAATGATAATACCACAGAAGCGGTTTGAATTACGCAGATATGTGGTAATGTGACATCTCAAGACGCTTTAGTTGCAACTTGGGTTAAAACCGCTGCGTTGTATTTTAACCCATTCTGTTCACAGTGTTTTATTCCACCTTGCGTCACTTAACCGAGTCTCTACCACGAGTATATGTTTCTGGGCTGCACTCTACATCAATAGGCGAAACACAATTACATTTCCACTGCATCATACAGTATTTTTCCCGCTCATTGAATTTGAATAGCTTGGAGCGTATTCCACTGAAATCGGGGTCAGCGAGTACAGCATTCAGCTTCCTTACTTTTTCGCTGTGGACGACATTTGGACATTAAAAACGGACCACTTCCGAAAAACAGGTCAACTGCTGCGCTGTCATCTGAAACCGATACTAGCGTGCCCTTCCACTACAATAGGTCGGAGGTACCGCACCACACACTCTATTCTACTTAACCGATATCTTTAAAGGTTGCTTTTTCGACCTCTTGTGTTCTACCTGCTTACGTCGTCCGAGCAAAGTAGAGAATGCCCAATTTATAGTTCGCGTAACTTATGTCACTTCTACGCGGCAGCAATCTGCCTCCGAGCAGCAAGTCGCTTCCACCCTAAATTTTGAAAAGGCGTACACTTTTAAGCCGCGCCTCATTTTGGAAAAGACCTTATTAGAGATAAATACTGCCTCGTCATCCTGTCCAGATAAAACAGAGCTTTCATTTGCACTGGGAAGGCCTATTTACCCGATAGTCCCGTTATGATACATTTAAATTACGTGCGTTGAAGTCTTCCCCTTATGACTTCGTTCTTGTCATTTGCTGAGCGTTGAAGTCTCTCAACGTAAATGCATATGTCGTGTCATTAGCAACACCCAATATCCTATTTCGAAATATTTTAAGTTATTGGGGGTCTTATTCTACAAACAAAACTTGTTGAGGTACAGTGATGTCCATAAGTGATGAGCCAAACAAAATCTAGTGACTTTTTTTGGAAACTGATGTGTGTTCGTGGCATTGCCTAGGGAGGGCAGTGGAAGGGTGTGGAGGCAAGAGGAGGTGCCCGCCTTTCACCCGGAACCTTCCCCGACCCACCCCACGCGCTGCTGCCAACACACACGCCAAAAAAAAGTCACTAGATTTTGTTTGGCTCATCACTTATGGACATCACTGTACATCACATTAAACAAAAAAAAACGTTTTGGCGAATGCTTTACCTGTTTTGGGTAATGAATGCTACATATTTTTTTGGGTATGAAACTAAAACAGGGGTAGTGCGTATATTAGTAATTTTTCTATGCAGACCTATGTTCAGCCACATCGATGGAAAGCTCTCACCGAGACCTTTCGAATGATATGGCTGAACATATGCCTCTTGAAAAACGACCAAAATACGTACCACCCTCGGTTTGGTTTCACACCAAACAGGAGTAGCACTCCCCAAAACGCGGGGTTTGTTTTAACTATGATCGATTGCGTGAAACCAAGATTTCGGAAACGGCGTTTCACACTGAGAAACTAGAAAAAAGGAGTAAAAGGCAGCTGTTAGTTTTCTAACTTGTCGCGAATTGTTGGCCGGTCCGATGGGAGCAGGACAAGGAAGGTCGGTAAAGGGCGAAAAGAAAGCTACGGTGACGTTCACTTCTGGATCTCTGTGGCGCCATTTCATGAAGAAGCGCGCGAGGAGGCGTCGTAAGAGGTGGGACTCGTAGGTGGTGAGTGGTGAGGTGGGATTCGGAGGTGGTGAAAAGGGTTTTTCTCTAGCGAGGAGTAGAGGCGGCTTTCATGGCACGAGGCGACGCCAAGCGACACAAGGAATGCTTCGGGGCAGCGATTGATCTGCAGAAGCTGTTTACCGTCTAAAAAAACAAGCGTCATGCAACACGGACCCTCTTGAAAACAGGACATTTAGCCATGGCTTCCCCCGCCCTCCACCAGCCGTTGCGTTGCCGCTCACTGTAACTCTCAAGGAAAACCGTGAAAAGGCAGCGTTAAAACTAATCTATATTATAGACTTTTAAGGATACTTTCTACCATGTGATCTAACTCTTTGAGCGCAGCGAGTTGACTAATTGGCGACAAATCGTTTGGCGATTTATACCTGTTACAATAGTCATAACCCCTTCGTTACATACCAAACGACATCACGCTTGATAGACAGTGAAGCGAGGACCAAAAAACCTAACCTTAGTTAACCTGTCTTCTTTTAAGGTATCTAAGTAAATCTGATAAAGGTCCACAGTAAGAACTAAGCCCCGTTCTAGGTAAAGGTAAACCAAGGGAAGAGCGTATCGTTGTTAGTTTTATAGATACCCCTATAAATAACCATATCAATGGAATGCTCTCGATAAGACCTATTCATTGATATGGTTGTTGATAGGTATATCTTCAAAAATAACCTAATTACGCTCTCCCCCTGTTTCGCCTTCATAACTACAATAGGTGTGGGATTATCCAAGACAGGGGTTCATTTTTACTGTGTTAATCACACTGAAGTTTAACTAAACTGGCACACCTTAATCTAACTTGTTTTAACGTACGCTGTAAGGCTATATCACACCTCATCATGAAAAAAAGGGGGGAGTAACTACAGAGAGGAATAGAAGCAGTAGAAATGCAACCTTGAAGATTGAAAATGCGCACTCTTAAGAGAAAAGCGAGAAAGTGAGGCCTGAGACTTTCCTCTAAAGACCACACACATGGCCTATCTCTAATCTGTGTCCACTTTGTTCCTAATTACAAAGATGTTGCCGTTTATAATTTTATTTTTGAAATATAGCGAGGGGTTGCACGGGATGCCGAGCTGGAGCGGAGCGGGGGCGCTTACGTAAACAGCTCTTGCACCGTCAGGATTATATACCCCCCTCTCCCCTCTCCCCTTCCCCCTCCCCTCTCTTCCTTCTCCCTCCCCAGTTCTCCTCTTCACCTGCCTTTCATTCCACGTAACGTTTTTATTTTACTTGAGATGAAGAAGGGTGCCCATTTTTATTTCTAATGAGGTAGACAGGCGCCATATTACTCTATTTCAACGCGGATAATAAATCGCTTTGGCTCAGATCACCCGAAAATATTGATGAAAAACATCTTTTCATTGTATATATTTGGATACTTAAGGAATACTTCGAAAGTGCAATGACGCGGCAACAAATTTAATTGTGCCTGTGTTTCATTAAATAGAAAGATTTGTTGGTGACACAAAACTATTACTTTAATAGGTTCAACATACAATACTCAAAGAGTTTCAAAACATTTTTTTTCTCACCCTGCTTTTATCCGTGAGCTAGGATAAATTAATGGGTCAGCTTAAAAGTAATTATTTCGATTATTTGATCCAATGTCTAAAAAAAAAGAAAAAGAAAAACGTTTGTCTGCATAAAAACCCTGTTTACACAAGGTTTAATAAAAACTAAGGTGAAAAACACGATATGAGTCTTACCAGGTTGAAGCAACTCTATTACTGATGTTACCAATTTGATTACCAAATAAAAACTGTGAGAATAAAAAATATTTTAGGTGTCCCAATTCTAACAAGCACATTTGATGCAGTCGGAACTCATCTTACTTTCCATGTTCGATGCAATTTCTTAAGGTTTACTATATTACTTTAAAATGGCTGTAGATTATGCTGTATGACGTTACGTACAGTACAAGCGACAAAAAAGGCATTACATTTTTGCTTTGAAACAACCGACACGTCGTAGCCAAAACAAAGAGAAAGTTAGCAGGTACACTGGATGGAAAATTGACCAACCTAATATACGTTTAGAGCACACATTCCCGCTCTAATTAAAAAAGACAATCAACAAATTACGCAAAAATAATGGAAAGACAATTATGCCTTTAGTCATAGGTGTAAAAACTTCATTTTTATTTCAAAGGCCCTTTACACAATTTTCAACGGTCAAAAACAGTTCTCTGAAAAATATTTTTGTGTGGCTATTTTCAGCGCTACCAGATTTCCGTCTTGGTACAGCAGGAGTAGCAACCAACTCGTTAAGGGGTAATTAATTATTTTTAGGACCATGGTTTATCAATTTTTTACTAAAGCCTTTGTCATGGACCGGCCTAGTCTTTAAGGTTTATGTATAAAAGGAACTTTAATTGTGCAACATCGTTTCATAATGCTCACAGGTTATAGAACAGGTCTCAAAATAAGAAAGATACAACAGAGGATTAGGTAACGACCACAGCTGCTATCCACCTATTGTTGTCAAAAAAAGACGCATTTCTTGATTGTAATGTTGATCGGAACAAGAGGCCCAAAATTGAACGGCATTCTATTAAAGTTAAGCGCAGCACTTACTCTCACAACTAGTTCAAGCTGAAAAATTGTAACAAGTACAGGCGTGAAAAAAATAATAAATAAAAATAAATAAAAAATAAAAAAATGTCATGCATTTATACGCAGAAACATTTAGTAGAAGCTTGACGCGATTTTTTGTCTTGATGGTACATAGTTTCTGGTGTCGCTTGCAGCACTATTTTTCACCCGATCAGTGTTTGTTTCAAAGAACGAAAGTATAGGGTATCCTTTTTCCTTGACTTTCCAGTCTTGAAGGAAATACAGTCACAGGCAGGATAAAGTCAAAACTAAGCAGAATGTACGATAAAACCGAAGTTAATTTTCTCTCCGTGTAGCTTTTAAGGTGACAGTTTGTGGGGTATTAGTTCCGCTCCATGTCTCATTTAGGTTATTGACCTGTTCACCTCGTATTACGCCTTGCACCACATTACACAGTAAATTTTTATGAATAATGTCTTCCCTCTAGTCGTATTTCGTTGCTCCGAACGGAGTGATAATAGAGCGAAGCACAGGACACATAACCTGACCAAAGTCAACTTAACTTAGCCTAACTTAACCCGGCCTATCTAAACAAAGTAAAAACAAAACCCCGCTTTGGGGATTGCTATGACTGTTTCGGCAGTGAAACTTACACGGGGCGGTATGTGTATTGTTTACTTTTCAAGATAGGCTTATGTCCAGCCATATCATTCAACAGGTCTCGGCGAGAGCTTTCCATTCATTTGGCTGAACATAGCTCATCTTGAGAAATAAGGGAGCAACGCGTATTTTGGTTATTTTTCAAGATAGGCTTATGTTCAGCCATATCATTCAAAAGGTCTCGGCGAGAGCTTTCCATTGCTGTAGCTGAACATAGCTCTATCTTCAAAAATAAGGGAGCAATTCGTATTTTGGTTATTTTCCAAGATAGGCCTATGTTCAGCCATATCATTTAAAAGGT
>Ga0058701_10003590_pt1 | contig 12332 bp, 6 predicted proteins | sample AgamicOrMae_FD_97039 | JGI IMG/M metagenome (GOLD analysis project Ga0058701, IMG submission 97039) | Agave microbial communities from Guanajuato, Mexico - Or.Ma.e | ecosystem: Host-associated > Plants > Phyllosphere > Phylloplane/Leaf | place: Guanajuato, Mexico | collected 2012-06-04
ATTATATATGGCCAAGTATGGACAAATCTTAGATATGAGCATATATAATTATACTTGACGGTTTCATATATAATTATATATGATTATATATAACTTTTTTTTCATCGGGTAGGGTTCTTTTACGGGATTACGACACATTTCCCACTTTATTAATTCATATCGAAAGTACTTAACTTCAGTTTCCATCCCAAAATTATCCGATTTTCTGTATCCCACCACCTTTTAATATCTTTTTTATTATAATTATTTATTTTTCATTTTATTTGTTGTTGGCGCGAAACTTGAGTTTTTGCCCATGTTACATTATCCGGAATGACCCCACTCTCAGTAGATTTCGTTGGGATATTCGACAGCTGTTTGCGCATAGTAACAAAGGTGGGATGCCGGTATATTCAAAGCCGGTTAAAATGTATACACCGGATGCTGCGGCTCAAAGGAGCTGTTTTAACAGAATTCGCGCCTTTGTTTTTTCTGTATGTGAGAAAACATGCACATCCGTTTCTGTCCATATACACGCAACTATTATGTCCAGGCGGAATCCTTTGTTATTTTCCTTGACGTGACGACAAGCCTCCTAAAGCCAATCAACATCAGACACGATTTCAAATTTCAAATACGTACGACATCGAGCAAGGAGGAAAAAAAAGCACTGAATGCTTAGGGAAACAGACCAACAGTTAATCTGCTGTCAACGGGGGGCATTCGATAGCGCCAAAAACCACAAGCGCCAACGCCGCAAGCGCCAGTCCGTAACCGCCGAACGAGAAAAGTCGCAAACGCCCAAGTTCGTATAGGTTAGGTTGGGTCAAGTTAGGTTAGGTTACGTTAGGTTAGGTAAGGTTAGTATTGCGGTTAAGACCTTTGGCGTTTGCGACTTTTCTCGTTTGGCGGTAACGGATTGGCGCTTGCGGCGTTGGCGCTTGTAGTTTTTGGCGCTTATGACAGCTACCCCTGTCAACAGTATCTTTGGTTAACAAAATCATCAGAACAAAAGGAAAATATATGTCAGTTCTATTCGCACGCCCATGTTAATACAAGGGAGACTTAAGCGTACGGAAACCAGCCTAATGCATTTTCGATGGGAGTTGACTTGAACGCACGGAAACCAGTCTAATACATTTAAAATGGGGCAGTGTGTGAATAGCACCGGTAACTTCGAAAAATAAATTTGTCAAGGCTTAGAATAGTTATTACGGAAGAACTTGCTATATCCGGCAGCGAAGTTGCCTAAACAGGCTAACTTGCTATAAAGAAATGGCCATAAACTAGGGCGTCTTTTGACAACCGCGAGCGAACTGTTTTAAATGCCAGCGCAGGTTCAAGATTGTCAGAAGAGTTTAAAATGCTTCTCAGCCCACGAATAGTTGGTAAACAAAATAGAAAAAAATATAGCGCGACAGAACCTAAGCGGTCGAACGAGCGATTCGATCGAAGACGGCGTTAAATTATGTGGTGAAGCCACAGAGCGAGAAATGTTCAATAGTTTTCAAGAGGGCACATGGACTCTCATTGAGTTTGAAGACTGTGTACACAGTGCAAGTTGACTGGTAAAGTACGAGAATGCGTGATAACAGCTTCGAAAAGAAAGCGCCCTTATTGGTCGAGAACTTACCAATGGGAGTGTCTGATTGGATCAGAGTACATCGCCGTATCCTTTGACGCTGTCCTCTTCAATACGACTATACTCATCAATCCTTACGGACTCCACTTACTGTCAGATACACATTCAAGGTCACAGGGATAACTGACGAATCAAAGGCTTCATTGAATAAATAATTAGGGAGAGACCATCAGACGCCATAGGCTGCGAATTCCCTCATTGACACTTCAAACTACGTCTGAAATAGCGATTCATCGTCCTGCTAAATAGGTTTGACAAAAACTGAGACAGTTGTGTTACAGACAGAAAAGTTTGTCTCGATTTCGTAATACTTGATTGAATCTCAAAGTGAAAATCGATCTATATCGTCTCAACAGGCCCTTTTGAAGAACACACAAGCAATATTCTGTGTATTTAAATCATCACATGGTAAGTTACGTAGAGGATAAATGAAATAACTATAAAATAATAATACTTGTAGTGTAATATCGACTGATGGCTGAGCAGTGCCGCACAAAACGACGAGAGAGATGTACTATAAAGTCCGTTCCCCGCAGAGAGGTGGGCTGAAAGGGACGTAAAAAGACAAAGACAATTGGGGCTGGATTTCGCTAGCAAGCTGAGTGCGCTGGAGAGAGACGGAAAATCCCATCGGTTAAACATAAGGGAATGAAAATCGCCCCATCTTGTTAAAGTAAATAGAAGAAAAAATGGTACCAGTAACCACAAAGTTACACCAGGAAAACTGCTCAATTTTATGACGCAGCCCGCATGGTACTAAAATAGGTCAACGAATTTCAAAAATACGTATACCTATGAGTTGTCCCCGTATTTCCTAACAAGAGAACATCTCGGACCATAGAATTTCAGATCTCGTTGAAAATTTGCAGATGCATTCGGAAGGCTTAGAAATATGCTAAAATTTGAAATCGGGTGCGAATTTTCAAGCGCCCGTTTTACAGAGCGTTAAAGTTGACCCCCCTCACCATGTGATGGCATCTTTACAGGTGAGGGGGGAGAGGAAGGGTCAACTCTAACGCTCTGTTCAACAGGAACTTGTGATTATCCGCACCTGATTTTTAATTCTATCATATTTTTAAGCCTCTCGAACGCAATATATGCAAATTTTCAACGAGATCTGGAATTATATGGTCCGAGATGTTCCCTTGTAAATAAATAACTGATATAACGTATCATATAATACATTTTTGACGTAGTCACTTACCTGATCTTTTTAAAAGTTTTCTTTTCTTTTAATTTTTCCATAAAAATAGGTGTTTTTTAGAACACAACATTTTTGTTGAAAGTACACATAGCGGTCTTTTTTAACATAACAACAATGTACCAGCATCCCACCTTTGTTACTATGCGCAAACAGCTGTCGAATATCCCAACGAAATCTACTGAGAGTGGGGTCATTTCGGACAATATAATACAAAGGACAAAAACTCAAGTTTCGCGCCAACAAAAAATAAAATGAAAAATAAATAATGATAATAAAAAAGATATTAAATGGTGGTCGGATACAGAAAATCGGATGATTTTGGGATGGAAACCGAAGTTAAATACTTTTGATATGAATTTATAAATTGGAAAATAGAATAGTTAATTGCACAGATGTTTCCGGTCTAAAAAATAAGCTTAAATCAACGTAATGAACTGCTGGTACTCGTAAGTTAAATGTGTACTATACGTTTAGTATATTATTGAGAGGATATTCCTGTTGCCGATGACGTTAATATAACTGTTGGGAAGTAAAATTGGGCACGTCATTGTAAAAGTAAACCACATTGTTACGGTTGTCTCATACAAGCATCCGGCAAGTCCCAAACTCGTTCCCAAACAAAATGTCAGAGATGTGGACATTCCACACAAAAAGCCTTGAACTATGAAAATGCTCCCTTGCATGCCAGCACTCCGAGTGTAACGAATTTTCAAATCAGCTTCCCTGGAATACGAAATATACTGCCTCTCTAAAACCTCTCTCTTGAACCGAGATACCCTCTCCGTTGGGTTAGATAAACTCGGGTTTAAGGTATTGTATTGCAATCTCAGAGCAGCTCCAAATCCATTTTAACAATTTTGTACGTTTGAAATCAAAAACAATTCGTTTTACCTACACTTCGAAAGGCAAGCAGTCTTATACAAATCGGACAAGTTAAAAATAATGCCTGTACTCATTTTTCATTTTTGTATTTATCGCAACTAAGGGCTAGTTTAAGCCCATCTAGAAGATAGGTATAAACTAGCAAGGACTCTCTGAACGTAATAGTTTCAGAATTCTAATATGTACATACTAATCAAATAAGTTTCAATAATATTTTAAATACTGTTTAAGTTACTTTTAAAAAATTCTAGAATATAAATACTGCTTTAATAATTTAAATACTTCTTTCAATGAATGCAGAAGAATTGAGCAATTTGCTTGTCTCTCAAAAGCAGACTATACCTACTTGTTTTTCGGACAGCGGTGTTTCCGTGAGTAAATTTTACACAAAGTCCCGTAAAAAGAAGACAAACAATGAACTTTAAAAATAAATATTATGCTAGGTATTTAGGTTTGCTTCCCGTGAAGCGGAATAAAGAGAAAAAAATAACTGTAATTAGTTTTAATGCGAAACAGAGTATACCTTTTGGGCACAGTTCGTTCATTACATGGTAAAAAACAAAGGTATACAGTCAGGCGCAAAAGAGGAAACCTTTTGCGCTCGCCTGTATACAAATATCACATAAACAAATTTATCTTGATCCGTTGCGAGAACACGCAACGCGGTTATAAATACGGAGACAACTCGGTCCCGATATAAAATTCGTCCGGGAAAGTCACTTTCAACAGCTTCGTAAATAAATTTGGGGCGCCTACTTACAAATTATGTACACTAAAATAAAACTACTTCGCACTCGAATGAAATAAAAACAAAACACGATTGTTGAGGATACAAAACGGATACAAAAGGAAAACGTATAACCGCGTTGAGAGTTTGACTATACGTGATATCGACAAGCTATGCGGGCTGCCTACTCACGAGTTACATATCCTTGTCCTCTATGTACCTCGACGGCGGCCATGTTGGTGGTCATCGCAACGCGGTAAATTCTTCAACGCAACGACGCCGTTTAAAGTACAAGACAACATATTTTGCTACTGAATAAAGCAAAAGGAACACACGAGCACTGACCAGCGCCAACTAGCACACAATTCGTAAATAAAGTGACCACCAACATGGCCGCCGTCAGGGAAGAGAGACAACCGGGAGGTGCGACTCATGAGTAGGCAGCCCGCCCTGCTCGTCGATATCACCTACACAAGAGCGTGCGCTCGAAATGGCCACCCACACGACCTGTTTCGGTAACACGTTTAGGCGCGGTTTCCGAACGCACTCGTACGTACAATATGTGTAGCAATACACATTCCTTATAAATTAAAACGATTGTAACTGGCCAGCAGCGATTTATCTTGAAAACACTCTTTGATGTTTGTTTGTATCCCTCCGATTGCTACTACCACTACTACCAGTGTTGCCACCACCGCGACTGTTGCTGGAGCCACTTACGGCGAAGCGATCCCTCAGGCTCCCGCCCAGGTTGCTGAAGGCGGCCGAGCGCAGGCCGCCGGCGCCAGTCCTAGTGCCGGCCGCGGCGCTCGCCCTGGTGCCGGCGGCTGCCCCGGCGTCGTCGGCGCGCGTCAGGAGGCGGAGCTCCCGGGGCTGGTCCGGCGTCCGGAAGGCGCGCTGCGTCGCTTGCGTCGACGTCGCCTGGCCGTCGCTCACGTGCAAAGGCCATGAGCCGAGTCCCCGGGGATTACTGGAGAGCCGCAAGTTGCTACTCCCTGTTTAATGCAGAGGCAGGGAAACATTTAAAATAAGCCATCATACTTTCGGGTAATCAAGCATCCGACTATTTCTTGTGGCTTGTGCTGGGTTCGGTAAGATTAGGTAATGCGAGGTTGGGAAAATTAGCGTTGAATCCGATTGGATAACAAGTTGCGATCGGGAAAGTTTGCGTTGTATCCGATTGGATAACAAGTTGCGAATTCGCTTACCGTTTTCTCGACGGTAGGGAGTGGCAGAGCCGAAAAATCGACCACGGTCAGATCCAAAAACACGACCACGGCCTCGAGATCTGGTAACCATCATGTCCTGCAAGATTGCGACAAAGATGTATGAACGCAGCTGCCCTGTTATTGGAATACGCATCGAAATAATCTCGACACCCACCAATGCAATACATCCATATAAAAAAAATAATAAAAAACGCGTGTGCCCGCCCGATTTCTTTTAGTGGATACATCTTCAGATGTCTGAGGACATCTTGAAGGATAGGTCTACATGCGTTTGAAATTGCCTGGAACTATAGTCACTCATCGGACTAAATCGAAATTAATACTTCGATTAAAAAGCCCGCCTCATTGATATTTTGTGGCAACAGAAGTCGAAAGTAATGTTAAACAGCAGAAAAAAAATAGGACTGGTCCGTGTCCAGGAATCATTTCTATAGACCTGGCAGTAGTGCCGCCTGCGGCTCTATTTATGAACTCATATTTTCTTGAATAACTCAAAATGACGATGACTTATAAGATCTGCCATCGCCTGGTCGTCATTGGGGTGAAATTTCACATATTGAACGTTACGATCCGATCAGTATCTTTGGAGCGACGACGAAAACATACACACAGACATACGTAAACGGGCTTAAAAAAAGGAAAAAGAAAAAATATGAACTGATTCCGGGATTAAATGAGAGATTTACCTTTGCGGCTCTCATAGACATTTTGTTGTAGCCTGTAGGTCCCGTGGGTTGCTGCCCGCAAGTTTCCAGGGCAACAAAGTCGTCCACGTGTAGAGACGGGGGTCTGGAGGTGTTGGGGGGTCTGGAGCGGAATAAGTCTCCTCTCTGGGGCACAGACCTGCTGAACCCGCGTCCCCGCATGGGCGCCACTAAAAGATGGCGTCACAGTCAGTATCATATAAGGCGGTGAGTCACGAATCGAAGTGTTGGCCCACTTACCGAATGGTCGTCTGGTTTTAACATCATGGCCCAGATACTTCAGATCCCCTGAACCTCTCTTCTTCACGTTTTCAGTGCCATGCTCGTCCTCGTCTGTGAGCCCTACTTTAAGTCTGCATAACCGTTCGGTCTCCGCTAGAAGATGGAAGTCGGGTAAATGGATTCTGGACAGCTCCAGTAAATCACACGTTTCCTGTAAACAGAACATACGCACTCCTTAGGGATGCCGAATGGAAAAAAAGAAAGTAGAGCTACTAGGTTAAGAGAAGAATCAAAGTTCACAACAAAGTCTAAATACCCAAGGAAAGGAGCTACAGAGACTCGAGGCAGAGAGTGGCTGACACACAAACAGGTCTCAGGTCTCCTCTGATTGGCTGCCGTGCTAAGCCAAGCCTACCAGAAGGCGTTATCACGGGAGCTGAGTCAATCACGGGCAACCTATGATGTCACAGGTTGTCCACTCTCCTCCTAGAGTCTCTGTAAAAGGGGGACCTCTGACAAGGAATAAGCGAAAGAGACTCATTAATATGGGCTTCGGCTACCTAAGGTTAAAGGACGTTAAGTTGGGTTTACGTCAGAGCATGTCACGGTAGGTTAACTTAGGTTAGCTTATGTTAAGACACGTTAAGTTAGGTTATGTCGAGACAAAGTTAGGTTATGTCAAGACATGTTAAGTTAAATTGTTAGGTTTCAGCTTGTTGGGTTAGGTTAACTTAGGTTAAGTTATATTAGGTTCCAGCTCGTTAGGTTAACTCAGGTTAGGTTGCAGTGATTCCGTTCGGACGAACTGCCTGCACCTCGTCTCAAAGTATCTCACCTGCTCCATATCCTGGTCAGCGTCGTCCAGGGGGGGCGGTGCCAGCCAGTAGGCCGCACTCAGCCTCTCGTCGTCGACCTCCCCGACAGAATAGACCGGTCTCATCGCGAACTGCTGGAGAAGGCTCTCCGCCGGGGCTAGCACCGGCTCGCTCGTTTCTGATAAGAGGGAAATCGTTAGAGACAATCCACGGCCTAGACCGTTAGGATACGAACATGGTACCTACCCTTAGGTTCTTGTGGTTTCGAGCCCTCCTCCTCGAGCAGTTTCAGTAATTCAGCTACATTTTCGTGAAGATTTTCCAGCGGTTCGTCGTCCCCACAACAGTCCTGAAAAAGCATGGGAAGACAATTTGGAAGCTATCTTTTTGCGTGGTTACTACAAGGTAATTCCCGAGATAACTCCTAAAAAGCGGTTCAAGGTTTTTACCCAGGGTTTTCACGTGTAATTTTCCCCTTTTTCAAGGATGTTTCCTTCTTCTTCGAAAATCGATTTTGATCGACTTTTGAACCAATTTTCGGAGTGCGGCATAATTTTCCGGTAAATGCCCGGTAATAAAAGAACACAGAAAGACTTCGATTGATTTTCGAGGGTATTTTAGCCAAATCAGTTTTTTTTTCTTTTTCTTTCTTTTTTCATAAGGGCAATGCTCATTCAGATCTTTTCCCTGGTTTTAAAGAATTTGAGGGTTGTCAGAGACCTTGTGCTACAAACTTCAGATCTGGAAATTTCCAGACTTTTCCTAACTAACGCATTTCCCCGTGAATAATACGAATTCCTTTCTTCAATTTTAGGTCTAATATCCCGGTGCGCATGTTACACCGGGTACTCTTTTTCACCAAAGATCCGGGTTCTCTTTTACATAGGAAGCAAAAGGGAGTTTTCTTACATTTGGGGGAGCGTATTATACATGGGGGCGCACTACACACGAGAAATACGGTACTTTTCGACTACAACCCGATTATAAAAAAAGAAATCCTGAATTTACAGATAATTTTATTTTGTTCGCAACGTTTAAATTTTTTTCTTTTTAAAAAATAGTTACAATTATTTCCTTCTAGTCCACTCGCCGATATTACAGAGCTAAATACTAAAAAACTCAAGACTGAAAAAAAATGTACCGTCCCAAGAAGGGCCAAACCCAATGGTGCTCAAAAAAATAATATTTAAGAAATCGTCCTTACTTGAAGTAATTTTTCGAGTGAGAAGAGCGGATGCCTTTTCTTGTTAGGTTCCGATTGGCCAGCCTCTTCGGTTGACGCAGGAGTCTGCTCCGTCCGTTGCCATCCCAAAACCTGTCAACAACATTGAAATATAAACAACTTCTAAGGGAGCTCAATAAAGTCAGAGCGCACTTGAACGCACCCATCCCAATTCCTGCACAGACATGACTGCTCTCCGCGTGGAGAGGATGTTTGAAGTGACAGCAGTTTCTTCGTCCCTCTCTTGCTTGACCGCTGCCGGAGAAGCCATCTCTTCGTCCTCCATTTTGGGTTTTTCTTCGTGCTCTTCCTCGGTCTCCATCTTGACCGGCTCAGTTTCCGGTTCCTGAGTTGGGAGAGCGGAGTTCGTTTCCGGTTCCGGGTCCTCGCCTTCCGGCGTTATGCACACTCTCAACAGTTCTAAGGAGGTTGAGAGAGTGGGGAACAAATCGGTGGAATCTTTGCTAAACGATGACACAAACTTGAGGAAAAGGTTGTGAAGTGCGTCTGGTTTCTTCTCCATACAACTGCGAAACAAAAAGCAGAGATCATAGACACATGCAAGCTTCCCTACGAATGTCAAGTAAAATGGGCATAAAAACGCTTAGGAAAGAGAGAAGGGGGTAAAAACGCTCAAAAAAGAGAGAAGTGCGTAGATTTATATGGGAGAGACATCTTTTCTGAACAATGCCAGCAAACATTATTAACTCCAATACATGTTAGCCATAGTGAATTTACGGCAAGCCTGCGTCCAGACGACACACAATAATTCGCGTTTCGGACTGATGTTGTTACTATTTTAGGTTAACTTACAGGGTTAGTGCATGTATCTAACCTTTCTACCAACTAAACTCACGAATCACAGCTGTGGCTGTGGCATCTATTGCGAAATAGCTGTTAGGAGAGATGGGTAATGTACTAACAAGGCGTCCAGCGAATTCCCTGAACCAAATGCCCTAATTTTTCCTTGATTTCCCAGGTTTAAATAACATTTTTTCCATGATTAAATAGACTTTTCGATGGAACACAAAACCGATGCATATGCCGATAATTATACATTAAATTCAATTCATATTGCTTGATTAAATTAATATGTTACTTTAATTTTATTCTGGAAAATCCCACTAATTTTAGCCTTGTTCTTTTTGACTTCTCTGATATTTTCCAGAAAATGTACCGTATTTCCCCACGTATAAGACGCCCCCGCAGATAAGACGCACCCGAATTTTCAGGCTTCAAAAATCGAAAAAAAAGTGCGTCTTATATGTGGGGAAATACGGTAATTTCTGTTATAATTTTCAGTGAAACATTTCTCTGACTTTTCCTGGTATTTTCCAAAAAATAAAATTTCCTGACTTTTCCCTGATTACCGGTACCTCATTTTCCCTGATCGCTGGACACGCAGGGTTGTTTACAGGGTCCGTAGATTGTTTGAAGCAATAAACTTGCGTGATTCGAGTATAAAATCTTGTTTTAAGTAAACACACCTCTTGAGGTGATAGAATCCATAATCGTGTTCCGCGAGCATGAGGAACGTTCGCACAGTTGGCAGTAAAGTGGCAAAGCTGGGTGCAGAGGCCATGTGATCTAGAAGCGCTGAGCAGAACGTGATGAGGATGTCCCTCGGGGGCAGAGCAGAAGCCAGGAAGACGGCGGTGGACGGCGATGCGGGGACCTGCCCAGAAACCGGCCCAGGGACCGGCAGTAAACTGATTTCCACGTCGCACAACGACTGGATCAAAGAAATCTGAAAAAGAAAACAATCGTGAAATAAATCGTGTCAATGATAGGTCTCCGGGGATGAGGTGTTTCAAGGCGCTACCTCCTGACGCGTACTTCGTCAGAGACTGGGTAAGTCAACTCAGCGGCTCCGTGGAAGGGGATATGTCACCCATCCCGCCAGATTCCAAGGATCTTCGCGATTTTACGAGGCTGCTCACGGCATTTAATCGCGGATTTGAACCACGAACCTCTCACCGAGTCTAGACACCATCGCTGGCAACGTAGCAACGCTAACCACTCGACCACTGAGAAGACGTTTCGTGCCGGTGTTTGGAGGAGTATTTTAGTGAAAAGGCCTCTCCGATAGCATTAGCACGATCCCTTAAGGTAGTAGATTCGCGACCGGCCCGATCCGCGGGACGGGTAAAAAAAAAGTTGCTTCAAAACCCTTGAAATTTCTTGTGTGTGTTACGAAGGACCCATTAAATCATTTTGAGCCTCAAAAATTCATCCTGTCCTGCTTGCGGACGAGTTCACGAGTTCTAAAAACACGTATAACGCAAGTTTTGCTAAAATGTGGCTAAAATAAGCTTTTTAAAGCTAGTTATTGTCGTTATTTGGTCGGTGACACCCACTTTTTATTTTTTCTATTTATTTTCCACCTTGAAATGCGCTTAAGTTTTGTTTTTGAGACAATTCTTATCACTCAAACATAGCGTTAACCTAAAATATCACAAATTTAAAAGCAAAATTGTGCGTTTTCCCATAAGAACAATGTATAATTCAACCCTGTTTATTTCAAAACTGAGTTCAGTGACAGTGGGTTTTCTTGTCAGAAATGGATTTGGCGTGTCCTAAAGGGTGTATTACAGAAATTTACAGCGATTCTGATCACTCAACCAAGGTCGCTCCTACTACCTTAACTCAGGATGCACCTCGGCTAGCCCACTAAGATGGAATACAAGCGGTAATAAAGGCGCTCTATAAAATTCCTAGCCAGGTTAATCATTGCTGACGACAAAACATCAACGGTGGTGAACTTACAACGCATTCCTGAGCTTGTATATGAACGGGCGTGTCGTTGGACGTTTTTAGGATGCGGCAGAGGTGAGCGATGAGCTGGGGGTAACGATCGTCTGCCTTGGCGGTGGCCGGCCGCTGGCCTCCGAGCAGCTGTAGGATGGCGCTCTTCATAGGCGGGTGCGCCACGAGCGACGCCAGGAAGTGCAGCAGCCGGACAGAGTGACTCGAGCAGGGGGTGTCCGCGACGGCGGGGGGCCCCGTCGTGGCCGGCCGGCTGCCCGGTTGCAGGCTGGACAGCACCTGCGGGGGAAAATCTAGATCAGCAGGGTTGTTGGGCGTAGGTGTCATTGCAACGGAGATTTCCTGATATTCCCACTTGGAAAAGAGAAATATCCAGGTTTTTTACGACAGTTTTCTGACTTTCTCCGGTGTAAGACTTACCCGAAACTCGGTTAAGATACGAATCAAGGGACTGAGACACCTTTGTTTCTTAAGCGGGTTCATATCTTATCCGGGTTACATTAAATACCGACTAGGTTCAAGGGAATAAAGACAATGGGTATCTTAAACGGGCGTATCTTAAGCGTGTTTTACTGTTCATGTTGATGTTGGTTTGAAAAATATCTTGCTTGAGTTGACTTGCGTTGGCGCAATACCTTTCTTGATTGACGGTAGATTTGCTATGTATCAACAAAGTGCATAGCTAAATTCATAGATATGCAATGAATATGGTCAACTTTGGCTCGAAAGTTATTTAGACGAGCAAGATACTTGGCTCGAGTTAACCTAGGTTTGTATTATACCCCTCTTAACTTAACCTTGGTTCGCGAAATATCTAGCTTAAATTAAACTAGAGCCCTGTAACTTCGTAGAGAGACGCAAACCAAACCCCCACCACTGGCTTTTCCGCCATGTTGAGCACATCTGGCCCATAAGAAATACATTGTGCCCATCATGGCGG
>Ga0058701_10003591_pt1 | contig 12332 bp, 4 predicted proteins | sample AgamicOrMae_FD_97039 | JGI IMG/M metagenome (GOLD analysis project Ga0058701, IMG submission 97039) | Agave microbial communities from Guanajuato, Mexico - Or.Ma.e | ecosystem: Host-associated > Plants > Phyllosphere > Phylloplane/Leaf | place: Guanajuato, Mexico | collected 2012-06-04
AATGTTTTTTTTTTTTTGTGGGGGGGGGGGGGGATTTCAGAATTTCCTGAACAGATGTAGCGTTTTATAGGAAGGCGGAAACGAGATTCGGAAACAGGAGTGCTTTGACGATAAAGGAAAAAAATCGTCTGAACAGACGGGTAAACCAGGCTGTCTCTCTGGAATAATTCCTGGCAGATTGATAGACAAGGTAGAGTCTGCGTTTGCCACCTGACTACAGAAACTTTTCTAGTTGGTAACTGAACAACCCTCATTCCCGCAATCTCAGGTGAAGGCTAACAGGGTCAGCCTGAAGTTACTACCATTTCAGGGACCACACGGCGTTTGTGGGCTGCTTGTTACGAAAAACACTTCCAGTTCGCCAAAAAGTGGTTCTCTTCTCGGAACCATTCTAAAACGAAATTCCTTGGATCAAATACTACATTAACCAATTTTTGCTTAAACTAGGCTTCAATAAACATTTTTTCCTTAAAAATTTACGGGGTTTTTTTAAAGCAAAATTTATGTTTTGTTTTTTTTTTCTTTCTTTCTTGGTCGTAAAATTTTATGAAATAGTATTAATTAAAAAAAGTGTGCATTTTGATTAAAGAAAAGTCAAGGTCGCACTTTTATTTATAGTTTAAGGGGTGAAATGACTTTATTAAGTGAATTTTTGGTCTTGATTGAGAGTAGCCCCTGTCGTATGAAATGGGTTCGAGGTGGAACTCTGACCCAAAACTAATTTATCAGACTATTTATAGAATTACGGGAGGGATAATGCTCCCCCGACACGCAGTTCACTTAGTTGATTCCTTTCTTGGATAGATTTGGCTAGGTAGGAGAAGACTGGGTTGGAGAGGGTCAGTAGATTCGGGAGGTTGAATTAAGGCAGAGAGGTAAGGTAAAAGAAGGCTTGGAAACGGCTAATAATGCAAAGTTTATGAAAAGGTGGTTTGGTGGGAAGAACTTGAGTTACGGAAGATATGTCACATTACGTTAGGGTAGATTAAGAACGGTAGGACGAGGGAAGGTTAGATTAGGAGATAGATCAGGAACGGTTAGGTTAGGAAAAGCTACGTTACGTAAATTAAGGCTTGTTTAGGTTAAGTTGGGACGATTAGATTGTTATGGTTATGATAGGTTAGATTATAGAAAAGTACATCAGGAAAGGTTAGGTTACGGAAAGCTACGTTACATAACTTAAGGCTTGTTTAGGTTAGGGACGATTAGATTGTTAGGGTCATAACAGATTAGAATAGAGGAAGGTACTAGCAGTCCAAAAGGTATTGTCCGGTTCTGATCGCTCTGGAAGGCTCCGCCTCATGGGGAAATACATTGGCCACCGCCTTGTTGCACGACCAGAACTGGACAATACCTTTTGGACTGACAGTACATCAGAGAAGGTTAAGTTCAGGAAATCTACGCTATGTAAATTAAAGCTTACTTAGGTAAAGTTTGGAAAAATTAGATTGTTAAGGTTATAACAGGTTGATTCATACAAAAATCAGGAAAGATTAGGTTAAGGAAAGCTACGTTACGTAATTTAAAGCTTGTATAGGTTAAGTTAGGGAAGATTAGATTGTTCGGGTTATAACACGTTAGATTAGAGAAAAGTTGAGTTATGTTTAGAAAGTTAAATTAAGGTTGGGAAATGTTAAGAAAGGATTGGTTGGGTAACAGGTTAGATGCTTCTCACAAGCTATATGTTAGAAAACATCAGGTAGCGCGTTGTTTATCGGCTATGTAAGAACGCCTTGCATCTCTTTTCAACATCTCTCTTTCAGCGCTCCTCTCTGTTCGACTGACAAGCAGGAATGAAAACATTTCAGCAGCGCGGCTAATATACTGGAAATCTTGATGCTGGGGCCATTTGCACATGGCTTCCCAAAATAACTCTCGCTTTACTCAATTCGGAACGCGCGGAAAAATAGGGCCGCAGAGCCTCTATGTTTGTTTAGATATCGGGTCGACTCTCCATGCGCCAAGGACATTCGAAACCCAACTTTTTTCTACCGACCAGCGGACACAAAAGTCTAGCAATATTTCTCAACGCAGTTTCAAGTTTCTTGCAACCAGTCAAAGCTTGAGAGGGACTGTACAAAATTTTAATGATTTAATGTTTTCCTGTTTACCACACCGTAATTCGACCATTTCGGACATGGCATCAGTAAAAAAAAACACCGTTTTTTTTAAATGAGCGAATGAAGTTTGTGGATTTATACTGCTAAAGCCAATACACCTTTTTGTGCAACTTCTTAATTAAAGAAACCTGAACTTGATCTTGGCTTTTGCCCTATTTTTATCAACATTTTACAGGGCCTTTTCAACTCGTTTAAAAATTAATGAGACTTGTTGCCACCCAATAAAAACATAAAGGACTTTCAAGTAATTGATTTTCGGAAGATATTGTTAATATATCAAAGCATTTTTCGTCCTCTAATGGACGTACATGGCGTGTTGTTCCTGAAAGTTGTTTTTAGGGACCGCGATAACATGCATAGTAAACTTAAACCATGTAATTTTCCACCTGGATTTATCGTTGATTACTTTGTGAGGATCGGCCATAAAAACTGCGCATTTTTGAAGATGAACCGTAGGTTAAGCTGATCTATTCCAAAGAATAGATCAGCTTAACCTAAAGTTAGGTCAGGTGCGCCTCACCTCGTTACCGCTAGGCTCGGGTATCGCCAAGCCTGATGCCGTTTATTTTCCCAAATTAAGGTGCGGTCCTCCTAAAACTAAAGAGGTGCTCCGGACAAGCCAAATTGATTTTTGATTGCCATTCGTTCAATCTTTGACCGATTTGCGCTTTGGAGGGTGGAAAATATTTTCGGAGCTAACCCTACATTTCCAAGCACCCAAAATGCAAATCGGACAAAAAATAAACGAATGGTAAGCAAAAAACGAGAATGGGAACGCCTAACCAGTTTTCGGACGATTAGACCTAAAACCATCATCTGTTAAACCTAGGTTGCCTTGTGTACCGTTCCGCTCGACTAATCGACAAAATGTGGAACAAAAGGTGGTTCCACGTTTTAAATTTACAGAGTAGAGTTCACTGACGTAGTTAGCGATAGTTAGTTCTCTGAACTAAAATAGTCACAAGTGGAAGTATCAAAACTCCGGCAAACAGACGGGCGCTTCCGTTCATGGAGGATCAGCACTTCCAGCTCTACACACATTACAACGTCAGCGACATGGAAATCCCTACTAACTATGGGGGTCTGTTAGACTCCGCTGTTAGACTTGTCTTTCGTTTCTGGGAACTAAGTCAAGTGGGTTTCGCTCGTCCATCTTCCCCTCTTCCTCCCTTATCGATTTTTGAATCACGTTCGAAAAACCTGATGACACTATGATGGATTCGAGGGCGACTAAGTTTATTTGAGCCCCGAAGACAGTTCCATCTACAGAGGTAAAGGGGTAAGGCACGTGTTGTCAAAATCATCATTTTGAGTTACGGGCTGGAGTTTTCGTAGAGTAGAGAAATTTTCACTCTTGTTTTTTCAAAGACCCATATTGCACTGTATTTGATGTATATCCTATACATACATGGGTGTCTTCATTATAATATTAAGTTCAAGAACGCGTATTTTTAGATCAAGCAGGTTTTGTGCCCTAAAACATTGTTGAAAAAGGAATTAAAGTCCCTAAAAAAATACGGAGAATTCCTTTTTTTATGGTTTTCAAAAATACGATTCAGAAATTTGTTCGCTGATTTGGTCCAGCAGCATGCTTTTTCGTCCATACTTTGTGCCGTAGTCCAACACAGAAAAAAAGCCCAATTTAAATGGACCGATGTCTGTTTTTGGGTATAACGGTAAAACAGGGGAAGAGCGTAATTTGGTTAATTTCAAAGATAAACGTATCAACAATTATATCAATGGAAAGGTCTCGTCTAGGGTTTGCTGTGCTGCCACAGCGGTTTGGTGTGGTCGACGAAAAATGGACTGGCTGAGGAAGACTGACAAGTTTGTTTTCCGAGTTAGGGTAGACCATTCCCCGAAAAACAAGGGGACGAGTTGTGGAACAAGACCGTAAATAACGCCTAGGGATTTGGGCCGTACGCTGGAAATGAAAGGTTACATTTCAGCCCCTTGTACTCAGTGTGACCAACCTAACCGGAGCAAGTGACAGGGTGTTCAACCTAACCTCATAATCAGCACTTATGACTGCGTGCTTTGTACAGCTCCATTAAACGAACGTTATTAGGGTTGACTTAAGCATGTGAGTATAAGTTAGACTCACATGCCCTTGGTTGTGCTTTCCGCTACCCCTACGCTCGGTTTAGGGACGAAACACTACCTGAAACTGAAAATTTCAGACGTTGCATCTTCCACTCTAAAGATGGAAGATGTAACGTCCGAAATTTTCAATGTGGGTAGCCCCTGACTCGTGGTCGTGGTTTTGCGAGAAAAGGTGGAACTTGCACTAACCTTGGGCACCGCGGAGGCCACGAACTGACATCCTACTGTCGCACTTGCTTTCACTGCCGTGCTCCGCCGGCGACCTGGAGCACTGTTACGGAAATCATCCTCGCAGCCGCCGCGCTGACACAAGTCACTTCGCCCACGCCTTACCACCCACTCAACGCTTCACCTGAACTACGCGCGGCTCTTGCACAGTGACTCGGCTCAAACGGTTTTGTTCCGCCGAATGAAGGCACCACTCTGAGCTGCTCCAGCGGCGGGAGACCCGTTTTTAAGCGCTACGGTGGTGGAAAAAGAGGGGAGGGGGCGACTGTGCGAAAGAGAAGGGCGCGGGAGCGGAGGGGGGTTGAGTCGACGGTTGAGACAGGCACCAGCACGGGGAAGAGGGAGAGGTGAAGGTGCGAGCGGGACAGGCACGCGAGAGGGGTGGTGGGTAGGTGGTAGGGTGGAGGAAAGGGGAGGGTCTAAGCGAGCGAGAGGGGCAGGCACGTGGGAGGGAGAGCCCTGGGCAGGGGGCGGCTACCGTATGTGGAAGTGGTTCCTACCTCATACCGTGGTTCCATCTTTGTAGCTGTGCTGAACAACATGAACGTGTATAGGCCAATCTTTGGTATAGGCGAGGGAGACTCCCCCTCCCCCTCCACCATTCCCTCGCCGGTAGTAGTTCAAGCACAGTCGCAGAGATGGCACCACAGTACAGTAGGCCGTGGCTTTCCATTACCGTGCCGCATCTTATAATCTCTGGGGGAGGGCCGACCTGGTCCGAAGACCGTCGAACAACACCGATTTGGGCGGCATCCGGGTGGGCGCCATGGGCACGGCTCGCGGCGTTACAGAGAGGCCGTAGACGCGGTTCAGGCAACTGGATTCTGTCGATAGAGCAAACGGTGGGGGCGGAGCAGGTGGCACAATGATGGCTAGACCTCCCACGCGACGATCATTGTTTGTATACGGCCAAAATGCCCTGCCATCAAATAGCGCACTATTTACTACCCTACTAAACTCCTAAAAGATGTCCCAAGAGCTGCAGCGATGTCTCGATGCCAATAAATATTCCATCACCACCAAAATCCTTCTCGGTTTAAGTTGTTCAGTCAGATTTTCACAAGAATTCTCATTTTTCCTAAAGAGTACAGGTTTTTGAACCCTAACAGATATGCTTAAAAAATCGCGGGCTCGAAGACAACTTGAGCGCTACGTGATGACAGGGAAGAGTAGGCAACCTGAATAACAGCCATGTTTCCCCGGTTGCCTACTTTCAAAGAGACGGCAGCAAGACCTCCGCACAAAAAAATGGTTTTGTTGCGGCAACAAAATTAGGGATAACAAATAAATTTATTGTTGCTGCAACCAAAAATTTTGCTGCAGCAACCAAACGTTTTGTTGATAGAACTAAACATTTTCTTGTTTTAACAAAATATTTTTGTTATCCCTATTTTAACAAATGATTTTGGTGGTATAACAAAACCTTTTATTCCTTGCATCGTTAAAACAACGAGACTTCCACCGTTCCTTGCTAATCTATTAGAGCAAAACACGAATCCTGTTCTTTTTTTCAAAAATATCATTTCGAAACTCTTTCTTATTAACTTTAGACCGCAGAAATGAAATAGTTTACGCAACAAGGTAGATTCGCTATAACAGCAATGTAGTATTTCTAACATGAAGAAATGACACAGACCACTTGACCAGCTTTGCGAATAGGCAACGCATCAAAAATCTGATTTGGTGTAACATCTATGAATCAAAACCAAAACGTCTTGCTCGCCGTTAAAAATCTTGAACTTTTTAACGACGGAATAAGAGATCAAAAACCTTTCAAATCTGCGCAACCATCCTCTTTCAAATCAAAATGGAGCACTGAGCGGAAAGACCGAAGGGAATACTAAACTAGGTATCGATCATAGCTCGTATTTAGGGCACTTTCTTTTGCTGGGCCCATAAACTGTGTTGTGATTTTGTTACGACGTTTTCGGACAACGATTACCCCCATCCATCGCTGGAGATCACATGCAGTTATTTCCTTTTCCTCTGTTTCTAATCTTAACGCAAAACATTTTTACTTTACTGAATTTGGTCCGCTTCAGATTTGTATATGCATTCCCCGCAAGGACGCAAAAGGCCTGTGTCAATTTTCTCAAACAAAACTTTGCGAAGTACCTAATATTTCGTGTCTTTCCCATACGAGGTCTTGAAGCGTATCGCTTGCCGAAAACGACTTCCGGTCTTCCGTATGAAAGCCTAATTAGACCAGCCGAAATATACACTTACTACTAGTTTGACAAATACTCAAGTTTGTAAAGACTGGTGTTGATCTGAACTATTTCCCCTTTCATAGCCTCTACATGAAATCATCTTTCGAAGATTTTGGTGCATTGAGTAAGCCAAAGAATCTAATCATAATCATACTCTATAGGCTTACAGTTAGGCAGATATCGCACCGAGTCGCACGCAGTCAATATATCAGCAATTCTTATGAAAAATGTGCTGTTTGTTGTTGTTTCTTTCTTAGGGCTTTTTAAAATTTACAAAATTTTAATAATTTTCATTATTATATCATTAACTAAAAGTAGAGTAACTTTATACTTATTACTGTATATACTCCGTGGGAGCCTGCTGTTGGAATCTAATTGTCTTCAATCAAAATTCCGCGCACCGAAATTTAATCAGTAAATAAAAAAAAATCATCATTCCCGAAATTGGTACATTCCATTCGAGGTAGAGCAACTTGTTGCCGATAAGGCAAAATTTCACGAACACGAGATGATGTCACACAAGGATTTTAAATCCGGCCACGCCACAATCGCAAAGTTGGGGGCCCAAAGTTCTCTCTATTTGCGCCTCCCATCAGCTTCGTGATTGCCACTTCAGATTTTGGAACTCCCTGACATTTCCATGACGTTTCCTCACTTTCCCATTTTTCGTAATTTCTGGAAGGATTAATTTCATTAATTTATTGTGGAATCAGACTTTTTCGGCAGTGCTCCAGTTTGCCGTGACTTCCTACTTTTTGCCTCATTTCCCCAACCACTTATTTTCCCTGACTTCCTTAACCTTTCGACCTTAAGGCCGACGGCAACATACTCGCACAGCTTTGAGGACTATTTAGAATTTCTCTAAAGGCCGTGCATGTATATTCAACAACAAACGATAGTCAATTCTAGCCTTTCCAGCTACAAAAGTAGTGAGTGGCGTTACAATGGTAGATTGTAAGCCAGCACGGTATAAAAGGTTTTGTTATACCAATAAAATCATTAGTTAAAATAGGGATAACAAAAACATTTTGTTATAACAACAAAATGTTTAGTTCTATCAACAAAACGTTTGGTTGGTGCAGCAAAATTTTTGGTTGCAGCAACAAAAAAAAAAATATTTTTTGTCCCAAACTTTGTTGCCGTACTATTTTTTTCCGTGAGTAATACAAGAAAAAGGTGGCTTAAAGTCTGCGTGAAAACATCTTCAGTGTTCAGCTTTGTAATGACCAAGTCACTGGTCCGGAGTTCGAGACGGCTAAAGCTATGCAATCAGTGTGCAAAATATGCGCAATCGTTAGCAATCGCTCGCAACCCCTTTTGGCCTTAGGCTACTGCAATGAAGAGATATCATTTCAACTTTGCAATTTTTTTCTGGTTGATAGAGCATCAAAAAATCATCATTAAGATAAACATGACTGGAAACAAACTTATACACAACCTCGTTTCGATTTCCAGTCCTAGTTCTTTCATCCCGAAAACCAGAACGAGTTTAGAGACTCTATAACACCGTTTTTTTTAACCTTTTAAACCGTGTTTATCTCGTACACTACGCATTTCATCTTGATGATTGATTGGAAATCAAGTAAAGCAGAAGTTTGCTCTCAAAAAAAAAAATTGGGAAACCCGGTTTCGGAACAATTAGAAACATAGAAACGGGGTTGAGCCGACTTAAACGCGCTTTTAAGGGCGGACAAAATGATATTGAACCGCAGTGGAAATGATCGAAAACTAGTAATCCGTTGTTATGTTGCTCTAGAGACGTTACCTATCCGGCCATCCAAAGATTCTCGTGGATTTCGTGCGACTACCAATGGCATTTAATTGCTAATTGAAATTTGCCTTGTTCGAATTTAAGTCAAGTTAATTATTTAAAGAGGGAATGAAACGACACCGTGAGGTAGGTTATTTCAGAAAAGGCCATTACTCTATCTCTTTTGTTCCTTCTTCCATTGTCAACAAACTTGACATTGCACACGAACGAATCCAACAATGTAAAGAATCTTTGTGTGCACATAAGATTCACCAACCGAGATACGTATTACCTTTCAGAGGCAGAGGGGCAGACTACTGCCGCCAGCTGACAAATGAGTGGCGCCGAGAACTGACAATAAGTACACGGTAAAAACTGCCCTCTGTTTCAGTTAGTCTTATACCTGATTTCGGTATGAAGGTAAAACTGGGCGGGCAGTTTAGTTATTTTTAAAAGATAAACCTACCAACAACCATATCAATTAAAATGTCTCATCGAGAGCGCTCTCAATCGATATGATCATTCATAGGTTTATCTTTAAAAATAGCCAAAGTAAGCTCTTACCCTGTTTTACCTTCATACCCAAAACTAGCATGGGGCTACCTTAAACAGGGGTTAGTTTTTACTGTCTTTACACTCAACAAAATATTTTCAATTTTTTTGTTGTTGTGACCAAGTGGTTGGATGATTGCCGCTACCATTTTAGTTTAAGCTTGACAATTGCTGACGGGAGTCGTTATAGCGAGACAAAAGGCATCTGAACTAGCTCAGATGACCCTGTCTTCGGTTCGCCCGAAACTAAGGTCGAGCCATCTAACCTTCATGGTTGAATATTAATCCTCAATGAAATGGATTAGCAGAGAGGCAGAAAATGTAGTCAAATTGACAGAGGAGGCTGAAATTCTCTTCCTACATTTGGGTCTTTTAAAAAGATCTCTGTTTGTCTGCTTGTCTCTGTTTAAAAATAAAAGTGATATTAGGTTAGATGTCACTCGTCGAGTCTTAGGTAAACCTTTCTAGTTGCTTTAGATAAACAGCCGACAACAGCTCGGGTCCGTGCGTAAATGACGTGCCTACCGATAGGGGAAGAGACGAGTTGGGGGAGCTCTTAAATTCTGTCTAGAATCATCTGCAGGGGTGCATACTTGGTAATGAGTCGCCCCACGTTTTTGCGCCCAAATAGGGCTGTCGGGGCGAGCCGGGTCTGGAATGGGGACCGAGCCCACGCGGAACGAGTCCCCCCTCCCCATCCATTGAGCTCCTATGCCCGGGCGACTGGGTCGGCCTGAGGCCGAGGAGAGCAGGGCAGCTGGAAGAGCCCCCTCCCCCAACCACTCCAGAGGGGGGAGGAGCAAGGGGGGCAGGGGGGGTCTAGAGCGCGCCGTCGCATTTTCGATCCCGCCGCGCTGGGAGAATCAGATGGGTGTGATGTCAATCAACGGGACAGCCACCTTCAGGGTTGCCGATTTTTTTTCGTCCCACCGTTTGGCGTCCCGCGTCCCAAAGTCGCGTCCCGGGATTGATTTTTTTACGGTCCCCGAAGTAGGTTACACGCAATTTCATGACCGTCAAACCTTTGGCCTAAACTCTCATCTTTTCGGGGTGCATTTTACGACTCTAGCGCTAAACCTGCCGTAACCGAACGGAGCGATAAGGTGGAAATATCACGAAATCCTCAAAATCTGAGATATATGCGCTACTTCTTGATGTTCTACGAGGAATGACAATTAGTTTTAAACTATTTCGAATACTATGATTTTCGTTAAATTTCAACGCTATTTTTTAATTAAGAATGAATTCCAGCAGCAAGTTTTGCACTTAGTATCTTTCCATACCGCTATCTTGCAGTCCTAAAAGTTTCAAGAAAATCGAAGACGGACAGTTGTGGTACTCCACTGGTTAGGTGGTAGAAAAAGCCACCATTAACATTTACAGCGTAAGCGTCCAATACTTCATGAAAGTCACTAGACCAATTAGCGCTTAACGGCGATATCAAGAAAACACTTTGCATAATTTCCGTAAAAATACTCGTTTTAAAATTGATGACTTTTGAGGAGCCACCTACCCTGGGTATCAAAGACCGTCGACAAAGAAGAATTTTAACAATGACTATTTATGCGATCCTCGCCTCTAATTATTAGTGGGTATTAATGGCAAGCGAAAAAAAAGAAAAGAAATATTTAAGCTCATTTCCATCTCCTGATCAAGTAGTTGTTCGTAATAATCAGACCAGAGCATGCTAGGCCACGAACCTAGCAACCCTTGGGATCTCAGACGACGAGAGAGTAATATTGCTTATTTTTGAACAAAATGGCAATTAAAGGGACGTATCACTGCACACTGTAAGTTTGAAAGTTTGATTTTTGACCTCGTGTTTCCCTTGTGTGCGTCCTACAGGGAGAGAGGCAACGAGCCCCTTTGGCACTCTCCAGAAGTGCTGGATAAATAGGTTGTCTGCCCTGATTTGTGAGCGTTAAGTATCGCGTAAACACAACGCGTTTTTTTTACCGTCTTCAAAAGAGGATGCACTTAGAGTGCACTTTAAGTGCACTCTGTCATCGAGGCATTAATTCAGTTAACAGCCATTTTGTTTGAGATGCTACAAAGCTTCTAATGATATGATCCTTAGAACCCAGCAGGTAAATGAGTTCGCGCACTGCGCTATTAATAAGCATCCGAATCGTTTTGTTGCGATTTTGATTCATAACTCCTAAAACGTGACTATAAGTTACATCAATGTGTGTTGCGCATTTAAGTTCTTATAAGCTCCTACAAGGTAGCTCAGGTTCATATTTATTTTCATAAAAGCTGGTCCTACCACGGCGCTGCGACTAACACGGCTGACCTATCAGTTTCCATGGTATTTTTTAGCTAAAAATATTCGAATTGTCGTAAGGATGAATTGCGATAATGCATGGTAAAATATATCGTCGGAATCTTGTATTCTATCCTCGTTCAATATTTAATCAGGGGATCAACGACATACAATGACGTGCAATTCGATATGCTTATTTTAACAACTAGAAGTTTTGACCTTAAAAATAAAAAATCTTGAAAAGTAGTCGTTTCACAAAATAGGTGAACGAGAGGATATTGAATATTATTATTTTTTGGGTTGGGTGCTTACATGAGGAAGACCACTTAGGAAAATAAACTTTCGCGTTGGCTTCAAAAACGACGGATGGCCCCTGTCGAGTCATGTATATGCAACACGCACGACAGCCGTGTCACACAGGTTGCATATCCTTTAGCTCACAGGCTCTCGTCAGAACATTTACCTATTTTCAATTTTCGTTTCTGGTGCACTCCAATTTTTGAAGTCGTTCGTCCTACCAGCTCCCTACCTTCGGTATTCTGCCTTACTGAGAAATCGATACTGCTATTCCATTTCTTGTTAACTTCCATGGTATACTACCCCTGTGTTGTCGCTCGCGGCGCTAAAATAAAAACCGTAGTTAAATTAATGAGCTCTGTATCAAATATGTCTTGTAAAATATTTTATGATAAGATCTAGACGACATCTTAAAACTATTTTACAAGATCTTTTTGGCAACGGCTAAACCCTAAAAAAGTAAAATGTCCTGAAGATGTTTTCAAATTATTTTACAAAATCTTCTTTGCTACTGCAAAACCCTTAAAATATAAACATTTCCTGAAGAGGTTTTGCAATTATTTTAATAGATCTCTTTTACTATGGCTAAGCCCTAAAAAAAAAGTAAAATGTCCTGAAGACATCTTCAAACTATTTTACAAGATCATTTTGGCGACTGCTAAGCCCTAAAAACATTTTTCCTAAAACTTTTTGAAATTATTTTACAAGATCTTTTTTGCAACAGCTAAGCCCAAAAAAAAACCAAAATGTCCTGAAGACGTCTTGTAATTGTTTTACAATATCATTTTTGCTACGGCAAAGCCCTAAAC
>Ga0058701_10003592_pt1 | contig 12330 bp, 5 predicted proteins | sample AgamicOrMae_FD_97039 | JGI IMG/M metagenome (GOLD analysis project Ga0058701, IMG submission 97039) | Agave microbial communities from Guanajuato, Mexico - Or.Ma.e | ecosystem: Host-associated > Plants > Phyllosphere > Phylloplane/Leaf | place: Guanajuato, Mexico | collected 2012-06-04
GATTTGATCGCGCTTGTGTTTCTGTGGTTTCCTATTCCTCTTGTGTTTTATAGCCCATTTATATAAAGCCAATGGGGGGACGGACATGGAAGTATTGGGCCTCTTCAGGCCCTGTTTTTGCTAGGAATACGATAGTTTCTTTGAACTATGGGACGTGTCAAAACTAAGGCTAAAGGTCATTGACATTAGCTGTATTGTAGATTTACAGCTCGTGCTACTCGAAATTGGTTTGGGGACAAAGTTTCTTATCACTTGTTTCATAATTTACGTATTGTATGATAATGTGTACTTCTCTGCTGTCGCACATAAAAGTATAGATTCTTCATCTCAAGCATTGAGCTTAATTCTTGTTGGATCGATTTATTAATAAGTGGCTCTTCCGCTGAAACAAAAAAGAAAAAAAAAGACGATGCTTAGGTACCGGTGTGAGACGGCCCTACCACATCCCCACCTCTCTTACCCCCCTCCATCAATATTAGAGCAACACGCATTCCTTTCTCCAGACTGATTCGAAGAGGACAAGCTTCCGAAGGACACGAGCAAGGTGCGTCCACTATATTTATAGTTGACCTGGGATTTGACGCTCCAGGCTACAAAGCCGCCACTTTTACTTGGTTCCCACCTTCTCAAGTGGGTCACTAGTATTAAGGACACTAATTCGTTTCATCTTTCATATAATCCCAAGAAATACTTTCAAACTTATTTCGCACGTGGAAGCAACTCCCATTGCATTGATCAGCGACCTGCCAGTTACTAACTTGATCTCTCCGGTAGCTTCCCCAGGTCACTAAAATATACTGGCATTTCTCCAGCTTCTACAATCGTTAGATTTAAGAGAAAGTTTCGATCAAGTATGTCAAGATTTAATGATAAAAAATCCGACTTAAGTCTGCACATTCGAATGATGAGGTCGACTCGAAGGTGGTCTTATTTTAAATTCGGGGTCAACTTCCGAGTCAGCAGCAATCGGACAACGGCAATGGGAAAGTTCCTGAAATATCAAGTGCTATTGGTAGTTCTGAAATGGAAATGTCAGTCACGCGTCCAAATTCGAAATACCTACCTACATATTTCGCGGCTAATCAGAATGTTTAGGAAGCACTTCTGCTGTATTTAGGAAGTCACTAAAATGTGTATACTTTTATGAGTAACCGAAGAGATCTTAAAAGAAGGAGCCTGTTTGATGCTTTATTGTAGGAATTTGCAATGGCTTGGGGGTTGTATGTGGAAATCTTATCTGTCTTTTTCATCGCCCATACGGTGGCCTTAACTTGCGTTGCAACAAGAAAGAGAATAAAATAAAAATAAAATCAAATAACACCGACGAGTGTAGGTTCTAAATATTTCTGCAGTACATAGCTGATTTAAACGGATAGAAACGAATGACCTTATCTAGAAAAACAGAGGAAATATGTTAGTCTCATATTCAATTATGTTCACTTTCCCTGAGGCAGATCATCCAGCATACATAGTTGATTCCGCTTAGGTCAAGTCGCAAGAGGAACGGGCAGAGGTCCACTAACCAAATATTACAATGAACAGTATTTGGCAGGCCCAGGAGCAGAGGGTGGAAATAGTACACAGCGGAGACAAAAGATGTTGGATTTGTTTGCTTTTGTTCGCGTCTGAACCTCGCGACCGGAGTCCTGGGTATTTTGCGAGCCATGCAGAGCACGTGCTGTTCAAGGAAGTATCCGCCCCGAGAATGTAACGCTTTCGCCTAGTACAATAAACGCGTTCAATTTGAAATGAGCCATGAAGTGCGTCAACATGATTAAGTCCGACACGGCCATCATTGAGACCTGGAGGTATCTCAGCCTTATAAGAATGTAGCACGCGTCCTCCTCTCCCTCTCCTTTCCTCCACGCTTGGCTCTCTCAAACTTTCTCCTTCCCGGCCGGCAAAACAGTTACACCTGCACACATTCCGTGGTCGCCCCGCCCCTCCTTCAAAGACACTCTGTCATCGATAGGACTTGTCGCAGTGTCGACAAGGGTTTACGATGAGGCTAACGAAAAATTATTGTTCTCTTAAGTTCAGGTATGGCCAGATACGCGAGTGTCCTCACAGTGGCGGCTGCCCTCATTGTCTGCACTACAGCAACTGTCACTTTCCGTGATGACGACAAGCCTGCATCTGGACGGACAAACCTGACCGTAAGCCGACCTGGTGAACTGGACGCATCGGCGCAGGGAAGAGCACTTCGCGATGGCAAGGGCCTCCTGGACTTGATTGGCCTAGGGACTGGACCAGAGACTGATCCCTACATCGGCAGAGCAAACGAATACTGCCTTAATGGCGACCTCGCGGAATGTTTCAAATCCCGGGCGTTATCGTCTCTGGACGATTTTTTCCACAAGGATGTGTACGTACTCAACGAAAATGCCAGAGTCATACGCCTGCCGGATTTAAGAGCTAAGGCTCTGGGCGAGGACTTTGAGTTTTCTTCGGCACCTAGGGAAGAGGACACTGATTGGGAACAGTTCACCAAGTTCCTGATGCGAAAAGCGGAAAAGTTCTTGAAGACAACGGCCATCGAGCTCAAATTCCCGGCTGAGGAGACTGCGGATGGCAGATATTCGCCAAGGTTCATTGAAGACATTGCCTCCGAAGTAGACATCCTAGAGGACAAGCACGACACCAAGTTCTGTAAGTACAAAAACGAGGTTAATGTTGGGTGTTAAATATTGAGAGTGGTCAGGCCGGATGTGCTCTTAGTGGGGGATAGGTGAGGTGGGCCGAAAACCAGTTCCGCGCCTTTCATATTAAAATTGATAAGGCACCGTTGCGGGTTTTGCATAAGAATACCATATTTGTTCCCCTTCCCCTATATTGAGAACGAATTGGAAAACTGGCAATACATAATCTCGTAGCGGCAACTACCGACGTGGAAATATTCTCGAGTGTAAAACTGAACGGCTCTCGTGTGTGCAGTTTTGGAATGATGAGGGGTGTACCCCTTTTAAATATAAACTATGCTGATATGCGAATTTTGTGGCTCTGGTGCTTGGAGTCAAGAATTTTTTGTGGTCGTATTTGCGTCGATAGGAAATTCCTTGTAGAAGGACTATACGTACAATAAAAAAAAGAGAATTTTCACTTTAGGAAAACAATACGATCAAACTTTTTTTGTTGGTTTTGACCAATATTTTTTGGAGCGTTCCTCTTTTTTGACTTGGCAAATTAAACTAAAAAAGACAAATTCAAAGTGCTAGAACTCGTAAACACATCGGTTGGATCATAAATAATTGAAAACAAAACGTTGTCCATGGATATAGACCTAATTTCGATATTATTCCCTCGTCGTAAGTTTTGGAAGAATTAACAGCATAGACCCCCATTATAAATAATACCCATGACGACAAATGCTTTACTGCCGATTCCATAAATAGAGTGGAGACCCCCCTATTTTAATAATACGGTCAGAAATACCTGTTGGATGAAATGAAACTTCAATTTTTGGTTTTTCATCGAATGATATTGGTACGAGGATTATTTTTCATCTGCTAAAATATTATGCACAATCTGTACATTGTGGAAAAATTGGAGGTTGGTTTTCAGCAGCTTGTGTTCTACCTTTCGTAGCCAAGCTGAACGGGGCTAAACTGGAGTGAGGCACAAGGTAAGGTACTTAAGCTGAGTTTACACAGCCAATGTTCGCGAGTGAAAGGTAAACGAATCCGTTGGCGAGGCGAAAGCGGAGGGAAGCGATACCGAAGCGAGATGTAAAGCACCTACCCTAAGAAACGGGCATATAACTTGGGCATTCTGTTAGGTTCGTAAGTAAGAGTAATATCGATGAGCTGTACGCCACTCCGCTGTCGCTCTGATGTCACTCCACAAAGAATGTGGATGATATAAGATAGGACATGAGATGTCTAATACGCGAACTCCATCGGCCATACATAATGTCTCAACTTGACCCGCTGAGGTGCAGGCCACGGTCTGTATTCCTACAGTTACCCTCAATGCGACTGATCCAAGGCAATCACAGGAAGGACATTAAAATAATATTCATAGCCAAAGTAAATATAGGGACATATTACCCAACTACAGCTTATTCAAAAAAATGAGGTGCTAGACGCAGATTAATAATGATTTTCTGTTCAGCTCGGATCCGCTTCAAGAAGCTCTTGGTTCCACTTCTCATCATCTTGAAGCTGTTCAAACTGAAGCTGCTTCTATTCCTGCCCCTGATCTTGGGTCTTGCCAGCTTCAAGAAGGTTTTAGGTTTCCTTGCCCTTGCAATTCCGGGAGTTATTGGCTACCTCCGATTCTGCAAACCGGATATGCTTCACTCAGGTTACGGAGCTTATGGACACTCAAGTTTCTACCGACCACCGCCACCCCACCGGAACCACCCGCCTCCGCATCTGTAAGTCTCATTTCTAAAGCAAGTAGTATAACACGTAGTTTTTGTTTAATCCTGCTCTCCAGTAATGGACGACCAGAGAAAGAAGAGTAAATAACATACAGGAAGTTGTTAGTCTTGCACCTTTCGGATTAATGCAGGTTTCTTTCTTCTACTTTCTTTTGGTGTACCCCCCTTCCGCACTCAACATGTGTCTGCCACTTTGAAGGGCAACGATTTCAAATGTTGCCTTTACCATCAACCAGGAAAGGAGGCAAGAAGCAGTGCAAGGTTGCTTTTCTTTTGGCTGTGAGTTGAAATCTAATAGTTTAATCATTCATTGAACAAGCACGCAATTTTACCAAACAGTGGCAATTTATCGTAGGCTTGTTTGTCCTTCAGCGGGGAACGCGAGTATCACCAGACTCTGTCAGTGACAATAGTTTTTTTAAGGACTTTGTACACTGTTTGTCCAGTCATAGTTTGTCTTTATGCTCTATATGAATTCTGTTGTTTTGTTCTGCTTTTGCAATTAATTTCCTTTAAAAATGTTTCTAATGGAATACCGTAAAGAGAGGCTAATTTAAGATAGTTAGTTAAGGGCGTTATTACAAGTGGCTCATGCAGAAAAGTTAAGCCTTTATAACATTTTCTTCAAAGGGATCACTGATAACTATGATTCCTGTTTTGGGAAACTCCATATCCATTTTGGGGTGATAGTGAAGTGGGACTGTGATGCGCTTTAACTAGTTTTTAAAATGAGCCTACCAGCACATATCAATGTAAGGGGTCGACATCTTCCCATCGATATCATTGCTGGTGCGGGCATACCTTGAAAACTAGAGAAAATACAACATGGTCCGTTTTCCCTTCACCCCGAAATGGGTACAGGAGCACCCAAATCAGGAGTTATTGTTATCAGTGATCTATAAATGATTTGTCTCTTGATTGCATCTTTTATCAAACACCACAAAAAATAGACCCCTCGGGCGCGTATCACACAGAAACCCCTGCTGCCCTGAAGTTTGCACACCTCACGGTGCACAAGCTTTTGTGATTTCAAGAACATAAAAAAAACAACAAAAAACACTTCTTTTTATCAAAACGCAAATGAGTCCAGTAAGAAAATTATTAAGGCAAAGAAAGTAGGCTCCGTAGATAGCTGCGACAAATAAAAAAGTCTTCAATGGCTCCGGGCAAGGGAAAGAAAAGAAAAAAGACTTTTGTTGACATCAAATATAAACGAAAATCTTTTATAAAGTTGGCCTACCATTGAAATTTACCCAGTTTTAGTCTCTGTAGTTAGCATTCGGCAGTATTTCTGAATTCCCGCCAACATTTGATTGCAAAAAGGGGGGGGGGAAATGGGGAAAACAGTTTGGAATGATACAGCTTAAAATCGGTAGCTTACGTATAAAAAAGCAAGAATTTTTTTACACTAAAGGCATTCTAAAATTTCGACATGATTCCGTCCATGGGTTTGTCTCCCTCCACCTTAAAAGCTAATGAAAGTTCACTTTCTGAGACGTTTTCGTCCTCTAAAAGCTCTAATGGATAGGGTGTTGTAACGTTCATAGAACGAATGGAAGTAGTGCAACTTTAAACCAATACTTCGAAATTGATTTTATCACATTTCCTGGAACTCCTAAACGCCGATGAAAATGCCTTTTAGCTTGACTAGCGTGCGTCTGTCTATATATCTGTCTGTGTGAAAAAGTTGGCCAGAAGATGTCTTTTCAAAAATAAGACACATAGGATTAAACATTTGGGTGACTGTTGAAATGAGCATCTAATCAGAAATCTCCCTTATCGAGTACAAACGTCGGAGCAATATTCCCCCAAAATTATGAGAGGTGATATAGTCGTTGCAGCTTAACCTAGCCCATCGAATGTTTTCATCGACCGATATAAACGCACTTTTGTGCTTGATTTTGCTGTAAAACTGTGAATTAGTGTTATTCCACACGACATTTGAAATTTTAAGAGTTATGAAGACAACTCTCGCGGATCGGTGCGAACGGTGACACGCGCTGAGCGCGACTGCGACTGGCATGCACCATGTAAGGCTGCAAGGACTACTTTTTAAGATTTTTTAAGACCCCGTTCACAGACAGATACAAAACATGTCTAAGAAGTAATGTATTGATTTTTTTATTATTTTGTATCCATATTCCACATAGACAATTCGTAATGATTTTTAGACATTGAGAGTATGCAGCTTTTCAAAAATATTTGGGAAACCTTTTTAGAGGGGAATAAACCAATCTCCAGAGCATTTGGCACCCGCTATCTCCTCGTATAGTTTCGACCTGCCCTGCTTTCCAATATAGGGGACGCAAGGTGCGTTTCCGCTGATATACGAACGTATATCAGCGGATATACGGACATATATGACGCGTGATATACGTACGTATACGAACATGGAAGTGCTGAGCCGTCGTCGGGCCCATTTTCGGATACTCACTGTAATATATGTATAATTTCCTTGCCTTAATCATTAGGTGATTTGCCGTAGAGCATCTAAAATAATGTACCCAGGTTTTATGAATTTTCAACGTATCGTTATGCATGAAGAACTCGTGGTTATCATCGCGGACCCGTACAGTTTCAACAAAAAATCTTATTCCTAACGCAGTCTCCAAGCAGCTCAATGGTCCGTTTAAGCCAAACCCTTTATCGGTGACTAAGCGCTTGAGGGTTCAGGAATCGATAATAATTTTCCAATAAATGAAGCTGTAAGGGCACTGGCGCGGCAGCAAAAAAGTCGTGAAGAGATCTACCATTCGCACTCTTCGTGATTTTATAGGTCATCTGTGTATAAGGATAAATTTCCTTTTTGAACCAAAATGAAGATCTAAAATTTAAACCTTGTTTAGGTACAGCAGTGGGAGCTTCAGCCACCAGCAGTACGCCCCTAATAACTACTACCAACGGGATCCTTCTGGTTCGGGATCAGTAGCTTTCCGGGACGGTGACGACGGCCATGCGGAAGGCGACAACGGTGCTGACATCGCCTACCAGGGCTATTCTCACTATAAAAAGTAGATCGCTGAAAAAAAAAGGTCTGGAAAAAAGAATACATAAATATGATGCCTCGCTAGCTCGGCTCAGGCACCCTTTTTGCCCAGAGTACATATGGATCCCTTTGTAAATCTACAAGCTCGAGCAATTATCAATCTGTAAAATAAGAGTATTCAACAGTCCACGCAAGAAAAGTTTTTCACATGAACATAAATATGGGAATATCCAATTTTTACGGAGATGCATCTTTGGATTGCCTTAAAAAATCATGAATGTATATCCAAACGACATACTGTGTATATCCTTTAAAAGAAGTTTTGGTGAATGAATGTTACTCTGAGATTTTCCATGTGTCGTGGATGTTAACAAACAGATTTTTGTAGTGATCTGTGCATGTACCTGGCATGGACTTCATCACCAGGGTTGCACGAGGCCCACTAACGTTAGGAGGTATTTTTACGTTTGTACCAAAGCGGCTCAACTATCTTTCATCTTTTTTATTTTTTTATTCTGAAATTACTTCTGACCTTTGTCTCTTTCATGTTTCCTATTTGATCGGAGCGATTTCTCTATTTTCGTGATTTATAAGTTACAGTTATACCTCAGTTGAAATTAGTGGTATACTTAGTTTTATATGAAGATAGGTCGCAAATATGAAGTATTTCATGTTGTAGGGTGATCTTTTTTTGAAGTATTGTTATAGAGAAAAGGCAACCAAGAAGTTACAGAACCTAAATCAGGATTATTTTCGCCCTTGCATTGCTTACAAAGCCACCTGCTTGGATTATTAAAAAAAATGCTTTTACTTGTTCTGGGTATAACATCAACTCATTCTCAACGCCTTTAGCGTCCAGAGTTCTTCACCCATAGCGCTTTAATGTTTTCTTTCGGGTAATTCCTGTTTCTAGGCTAAGGAAAAAGAGCTTTAATTTTATAATTTTAACTTTTGTGAACTTTTGATAAGATTTTGTTTAAATTGCGCTCTGTAATAAACTATTTTGCATATTTGCCAGTCATAGTAGTAGAATACTTAGTGTCCTATCGTTATTTATTTTAGGCGTTGCATTTCCAAATCATATATGTTTGGTTTTAATGAATCGTCCCTTAAATTATTTGTTAAAATTTGCATTTTTATTTAACTGAGAGTCTAAGAAACTTTAATAACAAAACCCCAAATACAAAACATAGGATTTAAAAATTCAATCTTAAACGAGTTCTCAGAATTTTTTTTAGTCGGTAAACAATCTACCTTTATAAGGAAGTTCACTTCAATCATGCTGTAATTGGGATTGGGAAGGTTAGTTTGAGATGTATTCAATTTTTTTACTAAGAGAAACAAAACACTTTCGAACCCTTTACATAAGTGTTTCAAGTACTACATATAACTTTGCCAAGTTATCACATACCTGTGTGTGCTCAAAGAGTGTCTTTGTAAAGATTACCTTGTAAAGGGTAAAAACGATACCTATGTTGAGACGACCAAGAAAACGATAGTTTTGTAAGTGGATGTTCCTTATGAATGTGAGTTTTTTTGATGTCTACGCGACGACTGTGTTGTAGTTTAAGAAGTTTCATGCTAAGAATGTGAATATTTGGGTATCAATTCAGAAGATCTCACGTTGTCGCGTTTTATGTCAAAGAAACTGGACAAGGTTAGTCCTGAATAACCTAGCTTTTGTTATTCATGATCTAGTGCTCTTTGTGACTGTTCTGCAATTATTGATTTGCGCCCAGTAAATTTTTCAACTTGTTATTGCATCAATGACGAGTGAACTCGAATAAAAGTAAATGATCATAAGAAGTGCCTTTACGTGAAGAGACCTATTCTTACCTACAAATGTAGTGGAAATAGATCACTAATATTGGTTTCATATGAATTTGTACCTTTTATGTTGGTATAGATGTTTTTTTAGGGGCATTTGCATGTGAAGTGATTTCTTACACGTATAACGTACTTCCGTTGTCAAAACAACGGATCAACAATATTTAATGCTCCGATGCGTTTAAGAAAAAACCATCTCATCCTTTTTATCAGATTCAAAACTAATTACTAGGTCTTGCAAGTTCAGAGAAAACAAAATTGTAATAGCCACATTGACACGCACTTTATTCCAACGCCAAAAAGTACAATTGGAGTATTTACCATTACCACTGCCTTTAACCAATATCTTGTTAAAGCATAAGGCGTGGCTGTCATTATAGACAAACCGTTTGATAATTACTTTTTAAAACGGAAACATAAAGACGGCCGAATGGAAATGAAAGGAAACTCGCGGGAATATTCGCTCGTTCCTTGATACGGCAAAACCGACTCACGGGTTTTTGGACTAATATAAGAGGATGACTGACTATGCATGAGAATGACATCGAATTTATGTCTTAACAATCCTTAAAACGCGTCAAGAATGTCACTTCAAATTAATGCCTTGTGTTTTACGTTTTTAAGATTAAAAAAAATCTGCACGTTGAAAAAGTGCTGTAAGCTGAAAGATTATTTTTGGGAAGTAGCAAAGCACATTTTGACTGACGTTCAGAGATGAAATACGCGGATGAATCCAACTAAATTGGTATCGTTAAAACTGATTCAGACTGTGCTGTTCATGGAACTGGCAAATTTATTATCCCCCGCGTTCAGACACATTTTAATGCTTATCGACTTAGCAATGTTGCCAAATGGTCTAGTTTTCCATTGTAACCTTTGGAAACTATCTGATAAGATACTCTTGTTTTAATCTGGCGTTTGATACCTACAGTACTTGCAGAGCAGAGTGATGGGGAGAAATACTACGTTGGACACCAGACGTCACCGAGAAAAAAAGAGCATTTCACCAAAAAAAGGGGGGGGGATGTGAAACTAGGAAAAATGTTTTAAGCTTTTCCTACTTCTTATAACTACTCACGAGCCAGTTTACATACGGGAGTATTATTTGCTCTTTAAAACGGGCCGAATTCCGGATCTGTAGAAGTCGAGACTTGTGCTTTGATCACGGTGCTCCTGGCGACTTGAGTTCTACTATGTTTGATTAAGGTACTGCTCGACTAAATATTAAATGAAGTCCCTCGTATTTCAGTCCTACAAGTACAGCAAAGTAGATTAAAAAAAAAACTTTTTCATTAAGAATGTTCAAACGCTCTAGACTAGCCAAATCTTGAAAATCTTGTTGAAAATTTCAAAAAGTTATCAAAGCCATTCCGTTTTAGTTAATAAATCCTCCCTCTTTACTGACAGAAAATTGAGATTGTTTCAATCTTATAGAGACGGAAGAGTTGAGGATTGAACTCATCTTCTCGCCAAAATGCACTAATTTAGAGATTTTTGAGTAATATTTTCAAGTAATGTGTCACGTTTTTTTGGCTCGTGTGGTCATTTTATTGAATTCAGTGATAGAGATTATTAATTTTGAAATTTTGAAGATTTTTTTACAGCAAATTACGGGCTATTTTTTCCACAAAACGCTGAAAAATGGTATTTATGAAGTTAGTGTCCATATGAAACCGTGTAAATTCGCAAACTTTAGATCCTAGAAATGTAAAAATCACTCGGGGAACAAGGGGAGTACCATAACTGTAAATCTCCGATTTTGTTGAAACCTTCAGGAATTTCAGTTTTCGTCTCTATTTGACGCTTCAAAGCTATAAATTAGCCGCTAAAGTTTATTTTCACCACCTTAAAAATAGCATTAAAAATTGAAAAAAATAGAATTTAAAAACCCTGGTAGCATATTTTTATGGGAAATTCAAAAGTAGAGTCTCAGACTGAAATTTCGTGAATAATTTTCGATATCTTAAGCCATTTTTGAGCTACGCTCATGTTATCGAACTTTTAGTGAAACAATGCCCTTTTTTGCCAATGAAGCGTCATTTTCGCCGATATGTGGGTTCTATGAGTATTAATAAGTTATTGGTTTTGTCTGCGACGATTTGCAATGAGTTCGGATTAAAAATAAAAATTAAAAAAACACCAGTCAGTAACAGGAAAGTTTCGTGACTTCAAAACGTCAAATTATACTTGTATATAATATGTAACAAAATGTAAAATTGTTCATAATATTACAGTACAGTATAAACCTACGCATTTGCTACACATTTCGACGCAAACGGTTGATAAAATACGCGTACAAAGCCGAACAAAAAATATTTTCCAACGCTCAAAGGTGACGGGAAATACTGCAAAACACCCCAAATTTAAATTCTTGGTGCTGGATTTACATCTTTTCAAGGGACTAAACACATCAAAAATCATCAAAAACGTTTAAAAAAATCCATAACTTTACGTTTTGAAGTAAATTTTGAAAATTTCCTGTTACGGAAGGGTGTTTATTTTTAATACAAACCTACTGTAAATCGTTGCAGACAAATCCAATAAAAAATTATTACTCATATAACCCGCATATCGACGAAAATGACGCCTTCATAGGCGAAACAAAGCATTTTATTCACTAAAAAATTGATAGAATGGCCGTAGCTTGGAAACGGCCTAAGATATCGCAAAATGCACGAAATTTCACCCAAAGACTGTATTTTGGAATTTCCCATAAGTGTATACTGCTACGTTCTTCAAAGTCTTAAAAAAAGTTTAATTTTTCACGCAATTTTTAAGGATATTCCAGCGCAATGAGCAAAATGTAGACAAGGAATTGAAATTTTCAGGGTTAGTTCAAAACGTGTATGTCTATCGAGCGGCGAAGTCTAAGAAAATTCGACCGTTCCATTTTTACGCAATTAAATTCTAAAGTTGGGAAAAAACGCATGGGCTCTTATGGCAGCTTCGAAAAATGGCGCTAAAATTGTTGAATTATGATTGATAGCGTCTGATTGAGATTAGATGAGGACCGAAAAAACTGTTTCCAGTAGAGATTGGAGTTTTAGAAATAATTTAGAAAAGTTTGACGACAATCCACCGTTTTGTTATTTTTAAAAACTTTAAAAACAGCCGCATTTTGTAGAAAAGTGAGTCA